>ENA-ORNT01000955-ORNT01000955.1-human-gut-metagenome-genome-assembly--contig:-NODE-955-length-20173-cov-3.055473_pt1 | contig 20173 bp, 29 predicted proteins | sample MGYA00242120_ERZ509032 | MGnify/ENA primary metagenome ERZ509032 (study PRJEB26280, sample SAMEA2338729) | human gut metagenome | biome: human gut; feature: human-associated habitat; material: faeces...
CTCAAAATCGTAGAAAAAGAATCCCCCACGATTATTAATACGCACCACAATTACATTTACCAACTTTGTATAATTGGCAAATGATTGACTATCGGTACCAACTGTAATCGTAAGGGATTCGTTATGGTGAATTCGAGATTCTATAATTGTTCTAATTTTAGTTATATCGACTTCACCATAGGTAATACTTTTCATTAAATTAACCAGTAATTCCTCTTTTAATTATTACGAATATAACCTGACTTATCTGGTAGGCGATTATATGCCACAAAATCGTCACGATAATCGTCGGTGTTTACATAAGAGCGTGCGCTTGGCTTATAGCGCTTAACCGTGGGGTCGACCTCTGCGCTTTGCTTATAGCGCTTAACCATGCCTTCTTTATCGCGTTTACGCTGTGCTTGAATGTCCTTATTTAATACCAAGGGATCAAATATAAATGCCGCATAACAATATTTTTTACACCAACCTAAGCTTGTATTGCCTAAGTCCTTTTTGTTTATAGTTACTATAGTACCATCAGCGGTTTCATATTGACCACCACTTAACGTGCCCCAATTTGAACTTCTCTTGCCATTAATAAATAACTGCATTTGATAATATTCCAGGCCTTTGTCCGCTTCCGCCCGTTTAAATATAAACAGGCAATCCTCTTTGTTGGATATGGAGTTGGGGTTTAATTCTATTAAATTGGAATTTTCTACATCTATATTATAGGGTGGCTGAGCAATGGATTGAGCTATGGTCGTTGAGTCATAATATGGATTTTTATATTGGGTTAAAATATCATTTAGTTTCTTTTCGACTAAACGAAATCGATTTTCTATAAGTTTAATAGCCATATGTTTAGTAGCCTCCGTTGATTATTATACTCATTGATAACGATTATAACGATTAATTATTTACTTAATGTTATAATACTATTAACAACTTTTCAACTGGTTTTAAGACCCTCCTTTCCTACTTCTATGTTAATATTATATAACATAAATAGGTATAATTCAAGGGTTCTTATACAACATCCTCTATGGATAGGGCAGGCCACTTGGTATTTATAAAGTCACGCATTTTTTTAAGTGCACGATTTAGGACTTTGCGGGTACCGGTTAAACTTAATCCTAAACATTTAGCTGTTTGAGTTAAGTTTAATTCTTTATCATTATAGAAACCATAATAGCTAAATATAGCCCTTTGTTCGACTGTGCTTAATTTTACACTATTAAGTATATATGTAACTAATTTTAGATTATTCTTTTTAATAATGGGTATAATTACTTCTTTTTCCAAATCAGTTGTATCAATTAACGTATCTTGAAGACAAACGGCATCCTCCATATTTCGCAGAACACCTGTACTTATATTATGCATTGGTTCATTTAAAGATGTCGCTGAACGATGTGTGGCCCAACCTTTATTTTTCATACCATTAAGAATACCACGATAGATCACGGCTACGGCATAGGTACTAAATTTAAGACCTTTGTCTACATCAAACGTTAAAGCGGCCTTGACCAGACCTAAATTAGCCATTCCTATAAGATCTTCTACATCATAAATTAAATCTTTACACTTATCGGTAATAATCATGGTTACAAGTGCCAGGTTATTGGTGACCAATTTCATTCTATTTTCTTCAGTATCATTTTTACGTATGGCTTCAATAATATCTTCATTAGTAATGGATGGTTTGCTTTGGTTATATACTTCTAAATCCCGCCAATAATCCTTAAACTGGGATAAGTTATTATAACGTTTTGTATACATCTTATATAAATTCCTCCATGTATAGGGAGTACAAACAAGCATCTTTGGTTATTCCGCCTGTCATATACAGCATGGTTACACAATCCTTTAACCCCTCGAAAGTGTATATTAGATTATCCATATAACGCTCGTTGGATTTAATTGGGCATATAGCACCAAAGGGCACCCTATTTGTATAACATACGTCATATATAAATTTAATATTAGGATTAAATTTCCCTAAAGGTACCACATTTGTAAATAACTTGGAAGAATACTGATATGCAGGTATGTCCGGTAGATATTGTATCATATTATCCGGCATATAACCCAATTCAAACTCCCCTAATGCTTCTTGCAAACATTTCATTAGTTTATCCCTATAATTATGAGTAGTAAAAAATCGGCCATAACCATCTGGCTGCATTTGTAAGGAATCCCAACGAATCATTTCCTTAACCCTCTCTTATGCATTTATTTCATTATACCTTAATTTATCCTTTACCTTTTCATTAACAACCCCCACGACTGAAGCCATGGGGGCTTTGGTTAAATTACCACTCTATGATAGGTGAATGTAGCCCAAATATTCTTATAGTTTCCCAATCAATGTTAATGACATCATCTAATGTGAGCGTATTAGCTTTTTCTTCATTAGTCCTTTGGGACAGACATTCGTGCACCACAGTTTGGGCAGATGGGGTATATACCTTGTTTAGCCCATTCATATTTTTCATGCATTGCCTCCTTTTTGCATTTAGAGCAATCGTAACAGTAATTACTATTTTTCCAATGTGGGTTAACCCAGTGGCCATGTTTAATTTGGACAACATCCTTTACAATATATGTTTCTATACTGTCCTTTATCAAAGGTATTGGGACGCGACCAGTTTCATTCAAATGACTCAGCTCAGGGTCACCATCAAATGAAAAAAGTGAAAGTAGCTTGTCTGCGTCTGCGTATTGAGGCATATTATTATCTCCTTGTTTACTTTTAGAATGATGAATTAGGGTTTATAGCCTTAGGCTATACCCCATAATAAGATGCTTTCAAATCCGATATATGAAGCAGCATCGCAAGCTTACACTGATTGAAAACATTCGACAGGAATGGGTCCCCACCCTTATGAGCGTTATCAAAAGCACCCATATGTGCCCTAATGGCAAGAATTTCATCCCTATTTAATTTCATAAAATTCTGCAATATTATAATTGATTTTTCAGAATGACCAATGGGGAAATCGTCCTTTATCTCATAAATATCTTTTTGAACCCAAACCCCATTTTCCTTTACATTACGTGTACCCTTCACATAAAAATTGGTTTTACATATATCATGCAACAAACCAACAATCGCCACTGTTTCCTCTGAATACGAATCGGCGCAATGTTCAAGGTTAATTTCCTTTAGCAAATAATCATATACACATAGACTATGCTGCACCAAACCTCCTTCCACACTTCCGTGGAATCTTGTGGATGCTGGGGCTGTAAAAAAGTCCGACGAATTTAACCATTGAAGTAGCTTATCGCTACCTGGTCTTTTAATCTTCTCATTGAAGATTGATGTAAATTGTTCTTTAGGCGTCATAGTATTACCTCCATGTTTACCTCTTTAGGAATTTTGTTTCTATGATACTACATTTTTAAACGCAGAAGCCCAGTGCCACGCCATACGAGGTATTGGTATAAGCACCACTCGCGCTCCCAAATTTACTGATCTCGCAGAAGTAGTTGGGGTTACCGACATACGCGGAGCGTAGCCAAGCCGCACAAGTAGAACCATCCTCGTCATTTACGATTCTATCCTTGCTTGTTGCGAATGCTTCATATCGCTCGCCGGTCTCGGCAGGTGAATAAATGGCACTACCAAACATTTCGCTTTCGGAAAACAACCATAGTTTGCGATACATGACTTTAATATGACCGTTATACATTACATATTTTTTCGCCACGTTACGCACATAAGGTAGTATGGATTCAGGAATCCAGTTTTGGGGCGATTTTATAAAAGATATATCCAGTTCAGAGGCAGCAAATCCATCAGGACAAGGACCGGGATTTATGCGACTGTTTTTTATATGGTCTACCTGCCTCAGCGTAACAGTGTTATTGCGTCCAGTCGAAGCGTCTATATCATGCCCAATTCCCACAATCTCAAAGGTAATACCATCTACTACAATGGTGTCGTGTACATTATAGTAATCTGCCGCTTCTCCTGCTTTAGAAATACGGGACATCTTTGCTATTTCACTTTCAATAGGTTCAACAGGCGTTATGCCAAGTTGCCGCATCTGCTCGTCAGTCAATTCCACTTTCTTACCATTGATGCAAAGATAATTTTCAAACACAGCTCTTATCTCTCCTTTCAAAGTATTCTTCTTTAGTGATTTCTTCCCAGCTGTTGGGGGATTCCTTAAAAAAGCGTTCAATAGTGTCCTTTTCGCCATCAGGTTTCAATACATACCAAACTCCAATAGTGTCAAAATCACCATTCTTGGGGTCACTTAGACACTCGGTGCAGTAAACCACGAATGGTTTAGCCAATGGATAATACGGCATAGTTATGGGGTATTTCTCATGGATAAGATTGGAAATGAAACCATTTCTCCATGTATTATGAGGGTCGTTTTTATTTACACAAATAACTCGGTCTACATCTATATACTTTACTTTTCCATCTGGGTATACGTCTTTGAAAAAAGAACTCATTCGTTTACATTGATAACTGGTTTGGCCATTATGACCTGATGTCATTCCCCACACATCGGGTGTATCTTCAATAGGTGTCAAGGGCTTTCCGTCAATTAGACGATTTAGAATATTTTGAGTCAATCTAATACTCATTCCACTATGCTCGTCCTCAACAAGGCTTTGAAATGCCTTATATGCACTTTCATAGCAAGCACACCCGTAGTCCCATTCATTGGCGTTTTTATCACCACGTTCTCTTGCACAAGCGATTTCAATTTCTCTTTTTGCCCAGTCTGTCATGTTCATTTTGTTTTATCCTTTCTTTTACCCTGACTGCAAAACTGATTTTGATTACAACTATGCCCGTTCCAGTAATGGCATAAATAGTCGTATTTCATATCCTCCAAAGGTCGGGCATATACGCAATCTTGGCATCTAACTGCCGGCACAACATCGGCGGCAGGGATACTGTCGAGGAGGGCTATACAGTCCCGTAAACAGTCTGCCGTATCATTGTCCCCCTCTAATAAGCAATATGTGATCCATATTCTAAGTCGTTCCTTAGCCGTTTCGCGCGATATATACTCTTTACTCATCATCAATCTCCTCCTTTGGCGGCATTTTACCAATTTGGATTCCTCCATATTCAACATCATTCAAGATATACTTATCCCGCAAATATTCAGCAATTTCTTGCAAGCAAGTGGGGCATAAATGTACAGGGATTAACAGTGGTGTTGGTCTGCTACCGTCACATGGGATAAACCAGCCAGGTAATATGGCCTTACCTAATGGTGCTGTTTTACTTTTAAGTTGAAATTCCTGATTACATATCTCGCATTTTTGAAAATATCTTGCTACTACCTCGCTCATTATCGTCTACCCCTTCTGTGAAGTTTATTGCTTGCCCGCTTCGTTTTTGACCCCCTTAAAAATACCCATGCTCAAGCGCCCAATTGTCCATAGTGAGCAATTTGAATAGTTCCATATGCCCATCTATCCATGCTGATGCCTCAGCCCTGGTCTTCCCACGAAATTTTTCGCCTACAAATTCTTCCATGTCTGCAATAAGTTTAAGCTGCTTCTCAGTAGCGGGTAGTTTATCCCCCATACTTATCCGGCCCATTATTTACTCCTTTCCCCTTACTACACTAATATTATATAATATGTTTGAGGAAAAATCAAGATAATTATTGTTAACTATTAAAAAAGTCCCCGCATGTCATATCGCGATTGAAACCCTTATATGCTTTCATTCTTATTTATACCCCCTCGTCAAGCCGTTTAATCTCTGCTTCAAGTTCAGCCTTTTTATATGCGGCAATAGCGCGACGCATATCATTTACGGCCTGCTTATAGATATCACCAAAGTCTTTATACAACTTATACCCATTTTTGACGGAGAAGATATAGTCATGATTTATACTGTCCCAATCTATGGGGTCATATTCCTGTATGCGCTTTAGAAAATTAACCCAAACGTCCTCGGCTTCTGCTTTATAGGCATAGGCGGAACTCGCACATAAATTCAATCGCCCACAACCTCCAAAACCAAAATGAATATACCATTTACTATCATTCAGCGTTTGATGTGTAGTTTTATTTGTAAGTCTGTAATTATGAACTACGTCAAAGCAAAAATTACCATAATGGCACTTTAGCCTAATCATCTGCCAGCCAGTGACAGACATTTCCTCTGGTGGAATATCGCACTCTATTGCAGCAGACAGTAGTTCTACGACTTGTTGTGGCGTCTGTCCTTTGTATTCTTTGTTCAACGTATTCGTGTCTTTAACGATTCTTTTAGCCATGGCTAAATGTTTTTCCAGCTGCTTCGTATTAATCATTCCCAACATCCCTTCCCTTATATTTAGGCATCTCGGCCCAATTTGTCACCTCACACTCCTCAGACAAAGCATGACAAAACCATGTTCCTTTGGGGGTTACAAAACATTCACGCGAAGTAGGGAACGGATCTTGACTCGGTATATGTCCTATCACTGACACATATTCCGGAGGCGGGTCGCTTGGAGCGTCATGCCAAGTTATAACCTGTTTACTAAGCTCCTCTATAACGTCAGCGGCTTCCGCGCATATATCACTGTTTTGTGAACTAATACTGCCCGTGTTTGCTATCTCTCTCAGGCTATTGATAAGTTCTTCTCTGCTCATTTGTTCAGCCTCCTATAATTAACTATTAATTATCTGCTTCATACATCTGTTCAGCGTTATTAATAAGAGCGAGTACCTTATTTGCATATCGTATACTCTCAGCAAGGGTATACCAGCAATAGTTATGTTTAGGTGGTTCATATGCAACGCATACCCACTTACCAATATCCGAATAGGTCAGTGAAGTATCCGCAGAAGGAAAAGTCTTATTCAACAATTCAATACCCCTCTTATTTAGTGGTTTAAACCATCTAAAAGAGGTATGCTCCGCAGGACCTTGTATATAATTAAATGGGTAATAGTCAAGCAGCTCCTTACACTCGATTACGTCCTTACTGTCCTTGAGCTGCCTAAGATACATATTTACTTCCCAATCCAAACATTCGTCGAATTCCGTAAACTCTCTGCCATCGTCTGCAATGTAAAATCGCTTTGCTCTTTGCACTGTTTGCATTCTCATTTCAGTTTTCATTTTTATTCCTCCTATCAACTTCCTTACAAATATCAGGCACGTATAACGGTTTACCGGGGGTGGTTTCAATACACTGACACACGTTTGACAACTCATTTATATCACTGTAATCGCCATTCCAATCAATTTCGATGTCTCCATAATCTTCACCAACACGCTTAAAACTATACTCGTCTACACTATGATAAAAGCCAGTGATGAACTGCACCGAAGAAAATGTATCATACCACTTTACCCAATTCCAATAAAAGGTAACGTATTGATCTTGGTCGATAATACTATCCGCCCGTCACGGCGAATTATTACGGGAAGATACTGTTTTTTCATGTTGCTATTTCCTTTGTGGTCTTTAATCTGTTTCGGTGTCGGGCGATTTGGCAGTGGCCCCTCAGCAGACAGTCATTAGACCGTTTCGGCTTTGCTACTAACATTATCGCAGTATAATCCGCCCGACTTATAAGCCTCTTGCATACACCAAAGAAACGAATCCATCAGGTCTGCGAAGTGTTCATCTTCAGTGTAGTATTCAATGCCACCATCATCTTCTACTGTTAAATCGCCGTAATCTATATCGCCATCTGCTACACCGTCTACAAGCCATAATTCAAGTATATCTTCATCATTAATCTGTCTTGTGATGTACTCCATAGCCTTTACCATCTTGATTCTTTCGTGCTTATTCATGTTAATTTCTCCCTCCCTTTTCTTCAATAATATTATAGCATATGTTTAACAAAAAATCAGGGGCTATTTTTCAAATGACCCTATTTTCCTCGTAACCTCCGGGTGGGATTCTGTTTACCAAACCCCATTGGAAACTAACCATTCGGGTACTAATACTGTATCATTTTCTAGGCCCTTGCAGCATTTCTTTGCGACCCATCTAAAGTTCGTATGCCATCCGTCACGCCTGTTATTAACTTCCTGCTCTACCAGGTATGCTTTTTCCGTTTCACGTACGATTCTACGTCTGATATACTCCTGATCCGTAACATTTTCCTTTACTATTTTTCTTTCCATTGCATTTCCCTTCCCTTCCTCTTTCTATGTTAATATTATATAATATGTTTGAGGAAAAATCAAGGATAATTATTGTTACATATAAAAAATGTTTGCACACCCTGTAAAGGTAATACAAACATTTAACATTTTCATTTATATATTAGAGGATTAAAATTAACGTACTTTTATCCACACTCGATCATTAATAGATATATTGTTCCATATCTTGTAATCTGGTACAGCCGACACAGTACCTATTATAAGCCATGGGAAGTTGGCAGCTTCCTCATTGCTCATTAAAGCAACTGTACCATTAGGCCCGGTACCTACAGGTCGACCAATATTTTCCCTATAATAATCCCGATCTTCGTGGGTATATGCTAATACCCTACCACTAACTGCAATAGGTACTGATCCCTCTGGGTTACCTATAATAAATCCATAGGAATCTGATACTATCATGCCTCCTGGTTGTAGACGTTTGGAGGCTAAAATAACACTATCGTCACCCTTTTCAATAACTACCTGACCAGCTTTAATATTTTGGTTATCCCCATTACGATATTCAGCATAGTCATTCCAAACCGCTCCATAGACCTTATCGGCGCGAATGGTTTTGGCAACGGCTAATCCTCCGCTTATTTTTACAGCGGCATTAGTAGTAGAGGTGGCATCAGTGGCATTGGTAAAGGACATTACATTGGAAAAGACCGCATGCGAAAGTGGATCATTCATATGCGGGGTATAGTCAATGCTATGTGAATCACCGTCAATAACTATGGTCTGTATAGGGGTAGTGTTTCCTCCCCCCTGTGGAGCCCCAACATTTTTAATAATAAGTTTTCCGGTGGCTTCATAGGTTACACGACAGTTTGCCTCTGCACCCTCATCCACCAAATATATAGCGTTTTCATTTATCTGATTATTATTTGACCAATCTGTATAATTCTGTTTTGAACATCCAATTATCTTAAGATTAGTTAAAGTATTACTTGACACTAATGCCATAGCTACTCCTCCTTTTTAGGAATTTAGGTAGTCTGCTCTATAAATTCTTCCCATTTGCTGCTACCTTCCTTAGGCTTATACACGGTGGACTTGATATGCTGGGAAATACATTTCCAAGTTTTGGCATTATAGGTAACTATCTTACCCTCTTCGATAACGGTGCCGTCTTCTATATCCTCCCATGCGGGGTATGTTACAACGGGTATTTCCCAATATGTACCAAGATACGTTTGTGGGTTCTTACCTTTATTGTACTTTAAAGCTACGTAACCGCCTTCAACCTTATCGCCTTTAATATAGCGCATTTCGGGGTCCCAGGCAGCACCTTGAGTGGGGACGGGCGTCAAACCTGCCCGAGCTGCGGTAAGTATTTCTTCCATTTCATTGACCTGAGCATCCATTTCAGATTTACGTTGTTGTACAAGATTCATTAATTCGGTTCTGGTCATTATATATCTACCCCCAATACTCTAAGCGCATCCATATAATCAGTTACAGATGCCTGAATTTCATAGGATTCCCATCCTTGAACAATGTTTGTACCATCGTCGGTCCACGTTTCCCTATAATCATATCCCTCTGTTTCGGATGTGGGTTTAGGAGTACGCACTACCGGCTTATAACCCAATTCTCTTAATACAGACTCAGTATTAGTAGACAGATATGAACCTGCGCTATGTGTAATGCCTTCAATGGTAATGTCATTAATTAACCGTATAGGTAATCTTAACCATTGTGGACTTGATATTCCTGTTTCTAATTTAGCATAATTTTTATCTATCATGTTACCTCCGTGCTGCCTCCCTATTTTAATAAAATTGTAATGCCGTTAAATATATTATACCAAATTTTAATATATTTAACAAGAAAATTTATTAATGGGGCGTATATGTTATTGGTTTACTGGTATCCGCATATATACAATACCCTGATAGCTGCTGCCGCCGTCATATAACCTTTCAACACCGTTCTCTTCAAAATATCTGCCACCACCACCTACAACGCAAACCTTACAATTAACAGGTTTATCTATAGTAAGCGTGCCAGAACTGGTAAATGCAAGTAACCGATAATCGCCATCGTTCAGTTGTACGACGCCGTAGTCTTGATGAGCCCCGGTGTAATTTATAGAAAGAGTGGCAACATCAATGCCAGCTGCCACCATACCTAATCTACGCCTTAATCCATACATAGATTAAGGTCCTTATTTTTATTTAGAGGGGAATGACTCCCCCCAATTTATTTATATACATGTTCATTAACCTCCGCAATGTTATTTAGAAAGTATGTCTTTTACAGGTTGTCTATATTTTTCAAGGTTCCGTTTAAGAAAATCGGCATACATAACCAAATACTGGGCATTATTTCTTCTAAACTGAGCTGCAAAGTTAATAAGATTACTCTTTATATCCCCTATAAAAGATTGCAAGAGTTTTTGGTCTGAATAACTCATCTGTTTAGTATCTGCATCTGCATCCAGTGACATACTCTTTTTAATGTCAGATTCGAGCTTTTCAGTTGCCGCATTATAAAGATCAATTGCCTCATCGAAATATTTACGATAAGCATCTTTATGAATTGTCGCCAACATTTTACGGTATTTATCTTTCTCAATTACATAACCTGACTTATCTATTCTGTCCCCACTATAAAAATTCACTTCACCGGCACCGGTCATATGTCTTTCAATTGAACCCTTTTTGGCATCCCGTCTTTGTTGTCTTTTATCTGTAGACCATACTAATTCGTCATCTAAAACATATGCGGCATAGCAGTAGGTAACCAAGAATTTAAAGCTGGCATTGGATAAATCTTTATTACCCGTGGGTAATATGTTACCATTTCTATCCACATATTCTTCCTCCCGCCTTAACGTACTTGCAAATTGCTTCTGTCCTTTTGTGTACAGACATGTTCTATAGTATAATTGTGGTGTACGTTCATGTGTTTTTGGATTAAACTTAGAACTAGCCGCAGCAAAAATAAACAATATATTCTGGTCCTTTTTCAACTCCGATGGGTCTGTTTCTACAAATGTTGTATTTTCAACATCAAGACCATAACTTGCCAGGTATTTCACCACAGTTATGTTGTTGTATCCTGATAATGGTCCTGTAAGCACATCATCTAATTGTTTTTCAATTAGCTTTTTTGATTCTAGAATTTGTATCATATAATTATTTTCCTCCTACCTTTAGTGTAAATCTATAATCCCACTATTGCCATACGAATAGTAGTCCTCTTTATAAATATTATAGCATAGGGTTATAAATTGTACAATTATTTTAGGGAATAATGGATTATGTTTATGCAATAACGCTGAGTTAGTAGCTTAATGTACTGTAATATTTATAAACTATTACTCCATATTAGTTGGGTAAATTAGTGGAAGGTGGTCCTTATTATAATAACTCATATCACCTCGTGAATTCATTACTACAAGAGCGTTTAAACATACAACTTCTTCATCTTTTTTAAGCGTGGGGTACAATAATCTTGCTTTATATATATCACAAACTTTCTGTAATTGTAAAGCGTACTTAAACCCAGACATAAATGCTTCATTAATATAATTAATCATATTTCACCACGTTAATTTCAATCCACTTTCCCCACGAAGGGGAGCAACATGGACTATATCCAATGTATCTACTATCCTTCAAAATATTTCAATCCACGCTCCCCACGAGGGGGAGCGACCATTTATAGTATGTATTACACTTGTATGACTTTGTAAAGGCAACCATTTGTTATATCTTCCCAAATACCTTTTTTACCATTCCATATCGGTAAGGTCACTAAGCATTTCCTTAATATCCTTCATCGTTCTTTCCCTTTCTGTTTATTTTTTACTTTCAATTTGCTTCAACCATCTTAGCGAGAAAATCTGCAACAGCCATATCTATTTTGGTATCGACGAAATCACTATGGAAGCTTCCATCAGATACCTCAAAATACATCTTAGCAGCCTTTATCTTTCTTGCGAGGCAGTTAGATATTTCCATGCCAGCAAGCTTGGCACCTTTTATGTTGCCGGTTGAATAATAATTACACTCCAGCCCGAGCGTAGAAGCACTTATATAGAGTCTATCCAAATTACCTTTCGTCCAACGCTTGCAACCAGCATCCTCAAACTTCTTTATCATTTCCTTATCTTTCCTTTTCTTCAATAATACTTCTGCCCTCGTAACCTCCCCGGGGCGGGATTGGTGTTTAACCGAGTTTAACAATCTTATATTCGAATCCAAAGTCCTTCCAGGAATCAACAAGCTTGTTCAGTCTGTCGATTGCGTCCTGCTCATTCCAGAACCAATTATGCAGGCCAGCGTTCCTGAATTTCTTAGAACGAGTGCCGTTTTTGTTTATGCTCTTGACATAGATTTGATAACCAGTCTTCATTATACTCATTTCCTTTTTCCTTCCTTTCCTACTTCTATGTTAATATTATATAACATAATTCAGAAAATTACAAGGGGATTTCACAAAAAATTGCCCGGAAACCCGGGCAAATATGTGTTAAATTAAAAATCAATTTTATTCTTCATCAGGGAATTGGGTGTTTACCCACTTTATAATGTTGGATACATCCTCTTCACTCTTAAAATAAAAAACAGGATCATATACACCATCCAACCTTTCTATTGCAAAAATGATGGGTCCATAATCTTCTGTTGTCATTTGTAGAATCTGTACTTCGGAATTTTTAAAGGATTTTATGTTCTTTGCTTGGGAAAGTTCCTCCAATTCCCATGCAAGTTCATCAGACACCCGTACATAAAGCAGGTCTTGTAACCTTGGAGCTTTTAATTGATGTTTAATAAAATTAAATATTTTTAGACTATTATTAATATCTTCATCAGTGGCATTACCACCCATACCTTCAATTACTTCATCCAGTGATACAATGTAAAAATCCTCGTTACCAAAAGACTCCGTTAACCGCTTATGGGACTTATTCTTTGATCCATTAACTCTGTATTCAATTAACTTTATAGCCATTATTTTTAACCTTCTTTCTCATTACTTTTCTGCCACTTTTCTTCTTCCTTCTGTCGATACTCTTTTTCGTCATTTCTGGAGTGATCTTCTATCCAATCTAGAAATTTGTTTTTATCATTTTCGGATCTGAAAAAGTAAAGACTTTCTTTTCCCAGGTCCAGGCTACCCGTTGCAATTGCTATTTCTCCATAGTTCTTAATCGGCACATATATAACCATAGCATTATACCCGCCGTTAATTTTCTCCATGTAAGCATCGCAATTATCCAATTCGTCACAACTTATATTATATCTGGGCTCTAAAACATAAAAGTCTGTATAATCCCTAAGGTTAAGCTGGTCTGTAACCCAGGTAAGCAACCGCACTGCCGCTACAAGTTCGTCGTCACTAAACTGGTGCATGTGAGTATAGAACCATACATCAGCACGATTAAAATGAAAATCATTACTACTAACGGATTCCTTTAGATCTTTATTTTTCTTATCCGGGTAACTATCTATGTAAGCTAACATGTCGTCAATATCAGCATTGGTTTTTATATAATAATATATTGGTCTTCCCTCTGCTTCGACCCTTGCAAATTTTATTATTGCGTCATATGATGGTCTTCCGAAATTCCTAAGGTCTAAATGAAAAATTTGAATCTGTGCGTCTCCAACAGTGTGCTTTACCTGTTCGGTTAATTCGTCCCCCATATAATCCTTAAAATCTATTCCAGATACAAGATTCAACGGTAAGGAACCATACACGCCCAATTTACCTTTAACATAGGCAAGTTCCTCCTGTAGCTGATTAATATTAAACAATTTGTAGAACGGGCGTTTGCAGCCTTGAGAAACATTATACCGAAACGTCTTTACGTCATAAACGTTGACCCAACGGCCCGTCCTGGAATTCAACAACGCATGCCAATCGTTGTTGTCATACGAACTTTCAATTAATTTTACCATATTAATTACTTCCTTTCTTTAGTTCATTCTTAAACGTCCAAAATATTTCCAATAACCTTCAATAGCATCAATGGGCCGTATCACAACACCATCGTCTCTACCCTTAGCTTCTATGACCATACCATTTCCTACATATACACCAACATGATTCTTGTCGGAATCTGTACCACGGAATAGTAAATCACAGGGCTGAAGGTCAGCTTTGGTAATTGTGGAAGTCATGTGCCATAGCTGATTACAGTCGCGTTTGGATTTAGCCATACCATGATCCTGAAGCCAACGAGAAATTAGACCGGAACAGTCGTACATTTTAATGTTCTGTACACCAGCCTTTTTCTGTTTAGCCAAAAATGCTTTAGCAATATACCTATTGGCAAAGTTGGTTTCCATTACATTTATAGCGTAATCGGTAGCATCTTCACCATTACCACCCCAACAATAAATGTTACCAATCTGCCTATATAGATAGGCTATGAAGTCAGCCTTTAGCTCATTATCAATCGTAGGAGCAGGAGGGGTGACAGCAGGGTCTTTGTCCAGCGCGGCAAGTGTGTTTTTACCAACAATACCATCTATGGTTAACTGCTTAGCTGCCTGAAACTCACGCACTGCATTGTATGTCTTATTGCCAAAAACACCATCTGCGACAATATCGTAGCCATGTACGATTAACCTTTCCTGCGCATGCTTAACATCATCTCCACGCATATATGGGTCTGTTAGACGCAACGTACGCACAACCTTAATATCTTCCTTGGGCTCGTCTGGTTTGGGTTTAACAGGTTCTTCTGGTTCTGGCTTAACAGGTTCGTCTGGTTCTGGTTTGGGTTTTACAGGCTCTTCTGGTTCGGGTTCAACTTTCGTTGGGGGAATGAGCGCATACAACTCTCTGGTATTAGCAAGTATTTCATCGTATTTGCAATACAAGTAACAAGTCCCATTTTGGAACATACCCTTAGGCTCGCCCCAACTATTCCTTAATATAACGGCCTGTTTATCATCATCCCAACCGACAATAGCCATAGCATGACGACCTATTGGTTGGCCACCGGTAGTGTACCACCAGCCATTTATCTGGTCTACAACTGGCAAGCCAACAAAACAGCGCTGACCACGATGATTACGACTACCATATACCACGGCCTTAATCTCATCGATGGTATTTATCTTAGCATACGTCCAACCCTTATATGGCTCAGCGGCTTTAAGCATCCGCTGTTCATTACGACGTGCGTAATCTATAACTTCCTCGACTTCAAGGTCGACATTATCCACAGAGCGCGGAGGAAACCCATCGCGTGCAAATCCCGCAAGAGCTTCATTAACATATAGCCCAACGAGCTTATGACTACGCCAATGACCATAGGCAAAACTTGTACCCATTTCGACACCGGTCGCCGCATGAGGTGCTCCACGTAATGCCTGTATGACACAGGACCCTATCTTACCTTGATTGTATGGTGGTGGGTCATCTGTCACCATAAACTGTTTTGGATATGTCGCAGCCCCGACTATCTCTATATGATAGTCGCGGGGATCTGGTGTAGATTGCAGACACCCAAAATACCTTTTCTTTTTCATATTGCCTCCATTATAAATAATCAGCCTTTATATTTACTCAATCTTTTCATCGAGCGTTACAATAAGATTTTCGCCCTTGCCCTTGGCAGATACGCGGAAATAGGCTGCGCCCTTCGGAGGTGCAACATTTTCGTCCGTGCTGAACGTGATTGCAGTATTTGACTCCTCGATTGGTGTCGGCCAGAACTCAGAGTAGCCAATTCTGTCATACTTTATTACATTGCTATGTAATGTAAAGTCGTCATTATACCACGCTATAATAGCACCATATTCATTCCATGTGATGCCCTCACCAGCAATGCGGTATGTATGATTTGCACCACCGTCAAAGGGTATAAAGCCCGTCACCACAAAGTGATTATATGCGCTCGTGGCACCGTTTGAATCGAGTTTCATTCCATCTGTATATGGAGCGGATGCACCATTGCTGTCCACTGCTGTCGGCACGAGATTGTGATACGACACCACCTTTGTAGCCTTTGCGGTAATTACGACATCACCCGTAACCGCCGCTATACTGATTACACCAGTGTCGGCGTTATAGGCCGTGGCCGTGATATCTGTGCCACCCATTGTTATGGTGACGCTGCTCATGGTGTACCCTTCTGCCGCTGTAATAGTAGCGCTGTATGCCGTGCCGTCCTCTGCCGCTACCGAGTTATTGCTGGTGGTGACATTGGTCAAAGTATTAGTTATACTATGATATACAGTGGCCGCATAGCCAATTGTGCGGTCTATGCCTGCACCATAGCAGAAAGAGTACAAGACCTGTTTGGAAGGATTGATAACATTTACATTGAAAGCGGTGTCTTTGCCTGTTCCTGCCGTCTTATCATATGGGGCGGGATCGCCGAAAGATATCCCGTACATTGTTACCACACCACTGTTATTCCGGTAAAAGCAAGCATTAGGCGTACACATACGCCATGCATCAAATTCCGTGGCTTGCCCATTGACTATGCTGTGCAGCTTGCCATACTGGAAGCAATGATTATGTCCATGTACATTCATTATGAATTTTGCTACATTATGCCCGTTGAAATTAACCGTCACGCCGTTCTGCGTGGTGCTTTCTCCCGCAACATATGCCTTGGCGATATTTCCTGCGGGATACGCGCCACCTAAATCCAATGGATAGTGTGCCAGCACAATTATACCCCATTGCGCCGCATCCGCCTTGCTCCCTACATCGTATAGCGTCTGTGCAAACCATAATAACTGTGCGGGGGAAAAGCAGTAGGCCGCGTTATTTCCGCTTATCGTTTCGCCCTCGCAGGAGTTTAGGCAAATTACGCGGAGTTTCCTATCAGGGAAGTCACGATAGCAGTAACCATACTCATCACTGCCGTACACTGCGCCAGCGTTATATTTAGTGATATTATTCCGTAAAAACTGTGAGCCCACAAGAGTGCTATATTCGCCTGTATCATGGTTGCCCACCGTACGAAGCTGCGGGATATTCTTCCACGATTCACCCAACCAGCCGTTAATCTCGTCAAACTGCTGCTGCATCAACGCAGTGGTGGTTTGGGCGTTGCCAAATGTCACATCGCCCAGCATACAGGCAAAGTCTATGCGTGGCAGACTGTATGCAAGTATCTTTAGGGCTTGGCAGGCGTGCAAGTCTCCGGTATTGATATTTGTCTGCCATGCGTCCTGTTGCTCACCCGGGTGGTGGAAGTCAGAGACCACGACGAAGACAATGCTATCGTCTTGCAGCACGGCCTTAACCTTCTCGGCAACTGCCAGCGCCTCCGCTTTTACATAAGTAGGGATGTCGGCGTGCTGGATGTTGTCTGCCGTGGAGATTGCGTCCACGAGCGCGGGGTATGCACTCAAAGGCGCATCATCGGGCACGGTCACACCCTTACCCTCAATCGCTGTCTTTATTAGTGTGAGATTCTCCTTATCTAACTCTATTTTGTGTTTCAGTGCTTCAACACGAGAGTTCAAATCATTTCGTGTCATTGAGTAGAGCCTCCAGTTCTGTTATTTTGGCAACCAGTTCATCATAAGTGGCATTCTCATCCAACGTAATCTGTTCGCCATCCTGGTTTCGTGTCCAATTAGTGCCCACACGCATATCACCTATTTGTAGACCAAATTGAGACGCATCTACGAGTTCGGCATTTAATGAAGCTTCAAGTTCTTCCTTTTGTGCCGCATCTGCGACCAGTACATTTGTAACAAAATTGTCTTTTACTACTGCGTATTTCATTCCTTATTCACCTCTTTATTGTATTACTGGTATACGAATATAAACTATGCCTTGATAGCCGCTGCCTCCACGATAGTTAGAACTCTCAAGGCTACCACCACTACCGCCACCACAGTGAGGTTTGCCAGTCCAAAGCGTATAGGCAACGTCATCAAATGGGTATTTTGCTAATTATTCACCCGCCAGTTTGGCGTAGTTTGTGTTTAGCATTGTATCCTCCTTTATAGGATTAAATTATATGAACCGTCTGTATTTGGTGTCGGGTCATAAGGTGTTTTAGATGGTATTACAAAAGCGGGGACAACCCCGAGCGTGTTCGACGAGTTGCCGCCGTCGGCGCTGCCGTCCGGGTAGACGTACCATGCGTACCTAGAGGTGAACCGCGACGAGAGCCACCATGCGTCAGCCGAGCCGTTAAAGGTTTTAACCCTGCTGGCGTCGCTCGTGTATAATTGGAGCGCCTTGCCCTCCGCAACTCCTCTGTTATTGCCAAAGCCCACCATGGTGTAGGTCAAGACAAACATTTTGCGGGTTATATTATCAGAATTGTAAAGCGGAAACGACACGTCCATCATTTTGTCCCGGAGCTTATGGGGCATTTCGTTGTAGATAGTAGCTGTTATAAGATTGTCCAGTGTGCTATTAGGATAAAGTTCATTCGTGCCGAACGCCGAGGTAGAGTAGATATTTTTCCTCACCAGCACCACGCCACCGCTCACAAGATTATCCTTGTCCGCTATCTCATAGTTAGGCGTACCCGCTCCACCGTCTGTGCCTACATTTATCAACGCACCCAGTGGTAAATCGGATATGGGCGCACCGCATGCCGCCTGCTCAACTGGGATACGAACATAGACTATACCTTGATAGCCAGAACCATTGGAGCCAGTAATGCCATTACCGTCGCCATAGCCACCACCACCAGAACCATAATAAGTAGCATTAGAGCCACTATTTTGACCATACGATGAGCCTATACCACCGTTACCACCTCCATAAGCTCCGCCTGTTCCTCCGTTAGGAGATCCTACACCATTATATTGCGTAGCACCTTTGCCACTTCCACCATCGGTGCCACCATTACCACCTGCATACTTGCCGTTATTGGCACTGAAGTATCCACCACCGGCACCCCCAGCACAGTGAGGCTTTCCAGCCCAAAGTTCATACGAATCATCATTGAATGGATACTTGCTTCTGCCATCGCCGGAACCCGGACCAAACACATCATTATGTCCACCGCCGCCGGTTCCACCACTTGCACCAGACAAAGTATTAACACGTACATTGCCAATGGACGAAGCACCCTGAGCTGCTCCGACAACAACCGGTCCACCTTCAAATGCTTCAATGGCCGAACTTTTCATATACGCGCCAGCGCCACCAACGCCGCGATATCCATTCGCGCCACCACCAACGACGCAAACCTCAATGTTAACAGGTTCAGCAGGTACTAAATTACCCGAAGAAGTAATAGCCAACAATCGATAATCACCATCGTTCATTTGTACGACGCCATAGTCTTGAAAAGTACAGGAACCCTCAATTACAAGATTAGCCACATCCACCCCACCGGATGCGGCCATTGTAGTTCCTCTTCTTAAATGACCCATTAAGCTCATTGTGACACCACTTCCTGTACTACCCAAGTTGAATCATATACGTCAAATTCATAGGTTGTATTAGCTTTTATTGTGGGTGCGGCACCTAAAAATTGTCCACTAAAGGAAATATTTACAGAAGCACCAGTAGTAAATTTTCCATGCGCCCACTTATTATCGGTTATGGGTGGTTTAAATACATATGTACCAAGAGTACTGGTAGGGGAATATATGGTATTTGGTGCTAATGCTGTATTAGATGCAGGCAGAGCATTCGCCGTTTGTGGTACGGCAATGCCACCAATATCATACTCGACGTTATTTACACTAATTTTGTCTAGTTGTGCCATTTTATACCTCCAAAGTATTGTTATTTACAGAGCCAAAATTTAAATAAAGTGTATTATTTTCTACGGTCGCTACCATACTAGAACCAGTAAAGGTGCCCTGAACCCCACAAATGGTTTTACCTTTAGCTATATTTTCCGCCAACAGATCTGGCTCCGGTGTACTATTTATTTGTAGTTGGGTCATGGCCTCTACCATAGTACGTTGTTGGAATGTATAATTTAAATAGACTACTGGTATAGGTTGACCACCCGTTACCAATACATCGGGAGGCCTATTTTCTATTAGTATGGCGTTGTCTTTATATAAGCAGTTGCCAACTAATTTTTGACCTTTAACATATGCTGTTGCACCACTTTTAAGATCCTCGGCAGTGGCGGTAGCA
>ENA-ORNT01000963-ORNT01000963.1-human-gut-metagenome-genome-assembly--contig:-NODE-963-length-20077-cov-9.927929_pt1 | contig 20077 bp, 13 predicted proteins | sample MGYA00242120_ERZ509032 | MGnify/ENA primary metagenome ERZ509032 (study PRJEB26280, sample SAMEA2338729) | human gut metagenome | biome: human gut; feature: human-associated habitat; material: faeces...
CTCATCCAAGCAGGATCATGCTTTTCTTCTGATATCTTCTCAACGATTTCAGGAGTAAGTCCCTGCTTTATTCTATAAGCGTCCTTCTCTTCGTTCTTAATATCATAAACACTTCTGTTTATGTCATCTACAAATGTCTTTTCTTCCATTACAAGCCTCCGAGCCTTAATTACCTGATGAATCTTTCGAAACCATTCTCATTGATATCATCAATCATAGCACTGTCGCCTGTTGCAACAACATTACCATTGACAAGAACATGAGTATAATCCACCTTAAGTGCCTCTAAGATACGGGTGCTATGAGTGATAATAAGAAGTGCTCCGTTCTGAGTCTTCTGATACTCTTCAACACCCAGTGATACTGTCTTAACAGCATCTACATCAAGTCCTGAGTCAGTCTCATCAAGAATAGCAAGAGAAGGCTCAAGCATAAGGAGCTGTAATATCTCTGCTTTCTTCTTCTCACCACCTGAGAAACCAACATTAAGGTCTCTGTCCATATATGATGGATCCATCTGAAGGAATTCCATCTTCTCCTGAAGGAGCTTCTTGAACTTGAAGTATGTCATCTTCTTTCCACGCTGCTCCATAGAACTTCTTATAAAATTACCGAGTGTAATACCAGGAACCTCAATAGGATTCTGGAATGACAGAAAAAGACCTGCCTGTGATCTCTCAGCAACATTCTTAGAAAGTAAATCTTCTCCGTTAAATGTAACCTTACCACCTAATATCTCATATCTTGGGTTACCCATGAGAGCATAACCAAGAGTAGACTTACCTGCTCCGTTAGGTCCCATAAGTACATGAGTCTCTCCCTTATTAAGAGAAAGATCAACCCCATGAAGTATTTCTTTATCTTCAACACCAACCTTAAGCTGGCTCACATTTAATATTTCCTGTGCCATAATGCCTCCTTAGCTGTACATTCTTTTAGCAACACACATAATATCATTGAAAGAAAAGGTTGTAAAGTTATTCATAATAACAATTGTTACTATTGTTTAACATAGTTACTTCTCTTTTGCGGCTTGAGCCCACAATTCCATCTCCTGTTTCTTTGCATCATTGATATTGCTTACTATTTCCCTGGCGCATATATCGCCTGTTTCTTTTTCTGTGTTTCAGAAACCATTGTATTCTCATATATATATCTTACTTCCCTGAGATAAAATATAAATATAGGTATCTCTTCACTGTAATCCTTGCTCTTTGATACTGTCAGCTCCATCCACTTATACTCTCCATCAAGAAGCCGTCTGAATCTCAATCTCAATGATTTCTTATTATTTCTGAAATGTTCAAGTACCTTGTCTGGATTGGTAAAATCTCTATATGCCACCGCATCCTCCGGATGAACTACTCCCATATCAATATATTTGTCTATATATTCTTTAATACTGCCTGACAACCCGGCATCTCTTATTATGTCCTCCTGGGTTGACTTTATAAGTTCATATCTGTCATGCAGGAAATCAGCTCTGAGTATCTTAATAAATGTATCATAAATAATATCCATTGCATCTTCTCTTGCACCCGCCTGATAATCAGCTTCTTTCCATGAGAAAAGCACTCTTCTGTTATCCTCAGAATAATTCGTCGGCTTAGTAACCTCAAATACATACCATTTATATGTTCCATCCATATTATATCTTATCTGGTATCTTCCTCTTTCTTTCCCCTTATCAAGCTGTTTCTTAATTCTGTCAAGATTAATAGCTTCCTTGTAAAGTGAAACATCATCCGGGTGAATAACACCATACTTAATATATCTGCCTGCATATTCTGCAATAGTCTTAGGTCTTGGTGTCATAACATAATCGGGCTCATCTGTCCTTCTTATAAAGTGATATGCTCCCGTATCCAGATCAACATCTGCAATCTTCCAGAAGTAATCAGTTATCTCCTTAAGATAAGACTTATCATTCTTTCTTGTTTTTAAAATAATAAGCTTATCCTCCACATTATTCTTATCATCAACAAGCTTCTCATAATCACTTATAGGCATAGGTCTGTAATAATAGTATCCCTGTGCATATTCACAGCCTAAAAGTTCAAGCAGTTTAAGCTGTTCATCAGTCTCAATACCCTCAGCTATAGCCGGAATATCAAGCTGTCTTGCCATATCAAGAACTGCAGTTATAATGCTTACACCTTTATCATTATTTTCCGGATTAAGGTCGAGAAATTTCATATCCAGCTTCAGAACATCTGCATCGATATCCTTAAGCATATTAAGTGATGAATATCCACTTCCAAAATCATCAATAAGAATCTTAAAGCCTGCATTCTTAAATGCCTTTTCTGTATCCTTAATTACTGAGCCATTCTCCACATATGCACTCTCTGTAATCTCTATTTCAATATTCTCTGTTGAAATATTGTATTTTTCAATCATATCTTTAAGTATTCTTACAACATCCATAGAGTATATATCTGCTCTCGAAACATTTATTGATATCGGCAGTACTGTTCTTCCCTCATCAAGCCATCTTCTTATAGTCTGACATACTTTATCCCATATATACACGTCAAGTTTATTTATAAATCCATTTTTTTCAAGCAACGGTATAAACTGTCCTGGTGAAATAAATCCTTTCTCAGGACTTATCCATCTCACAAGTGCCTCAGAACCAATAATCTTACCTGTCTGTAATATACACTTTGGCTGCAGATAAAATGTAAATTCTCCATTATCCATTGCACTGCATATCTCTGGCATAAGCTTTGCTTCTGCTTCCTGTTCCCTTACCATACTCTCATCATACCAGCAGATATCCTTATCAGGGCGCTGTTTTGCTATCTCTAGCGCTCCATACGCATAATCACACATCTCTCCTGTGGTTATATCCTTATCTGCAGTCTTATATGCACCAAAATATGCCCTTGTAATATCATGCCCCCTGTATCCGTTGACAATACCTGATATTTTTCCTCTGATAATATTAATTATATCATCATTCTCTTCAAATATAACACAGAAATTGTCTCCACCCATATATCCGGAAATTGTTCCATACCCGGCATCTATACTCTTAAGAGCTTCTCCAATCTCTATAAGAAGCTCATCACCAGTTTCACGACCATACCACTTATTAATAAGGTGAAAATTCTCTATATCTATCGCCAGTATGCAATATGTTTTGTTATCAAAAAGTACTGTTTTATCAGCTATTCTCCAGAAAGTTCTTCTTAATGGAAGATTCGTAGCCAGATCGTAATTATATCTATCAGGATTGATTCTTAACTTATTATACCTGCTCATGTCTACCATAGCTGCCTCCTTTGTACCCTCAATATATTATAAGCCCACGTCGCCCAAAATACCTTTTCCATTTTATCATTAATACATTGATAAAACAATAATTTAAATATAAAATAACTATCAACTAGATATGTTTATAAAAAATCATATAATTAAGGAGACTTTACCATGGCAAAATACATAATGGCTCTTGATGCCGGAACAACAAGCAACCGCTGTATTCTTTTCAACAGAAGTGGCGAGATGTGCAGTGTTGCACAGAAAGAATTCACACAATATTTCCCAAAACCTGGGTGGGTAGAACATGATGCAGATGAAATCTGGTCAACGATTCTGGAAGTTGCCAGACAGGCTCTTGCAAATGTAGGTGCTAACGCGTCAGATATTGCCTCAATAGGAATAACCAACCAGCGTGAAACAACAGTTGTATGGGACAGATATTCTGGTGAGCCTGTATACAATGCTATTGTATGGCAGTGCAGAAGGACTTCAGAATACGCAGATTCTCTTAAAGAGAAAGGGCTTACAGAAACAATCCGTAACAAAACCGGTCTTGTTATTGATGCGTATTTTTCTGGAACCAAGTTAAAATGGATTCTTGATAATGTTAAAGGTGTCCGTGAGCGTGCCGAAAAAGGAGATCTGCTTTTTGGAACAATTGAAACATGGTTAATCTGGAAGCTTACTAAAGGTCAGGTTCATGCCACAGATTATTCCAATGCATCAAGAACGATGCTTTTCAACATTAATACACTTGAATGGGACGAAGACATCTTAAAAGAGCTTGATATTCCAAAATGCATGCTTCCAAAGGCAGTCCCATCAAGCAGCATATTTGGTGAGACCTCCGCTGAATTCTTCGGCTGTCCTATCCCAATCGGAGGTGCTGCCGGCGACCAGCAGGCTGCACTTTTCGGACAGACCTGTTTTGACGCAGGAGAAGCCAAGAATACATATGGAACAGGCTGCTTCCTTCTTATGAATACTGGAGAAAAGCCTATTTTTTCAAAGAACGGTCTTGTTACTACTATTGCATGGGGACTTGACGGTAAAGTCACATATGCACTTGAAGGCTCGATATATGTAGCCGGAGCTGCCATCCAATGGCTTCGTGACGAAATGCATTTTATTGATTCTTCACAGGATTCGGAATATATGGCAAGAAAAGTTCCTGATACCAACGGATGCTACGTTGTTCCCGCATTTACAGGACTTGGTGCACCATACTGGGACCAGTACGCAAGAGGTACTATCTTAGGAATAACCCGTGGTGTCAACAAATACCACATTATACGTGCCACACTTGAATCAATCGCTTATCAGGTAAACGATGTTCTTACTGCAATGAAAGCAGATTCAGGCATAGAACTTTCTTCTCTTAAGGTCGATGGTGGTGCAAGTGCTAACAATCTTCTTATGCAGATGCAGGCTGATATATCCGGTGCTCCTGTAAACAGGCCTGTATGTGTTGAAACAACTGCCATGGGTGCGGCTTACCTTGCCGGACTCTCAGTTGGTTACTGGAAAAGTACCGATGACATAAGAAAAAACTGGTCTGTAGACAGAACATTTGACCCTGAAATCACTCAGAATGAGCGTGATTCCAAGGTCAGAATGTGGAAAAAAGCTGTCTCTTATTCATTTAACTGGGATAAATAATTCCGTTGGATGATTCTTCTGACACGTAAAAGCGATATTGTGTGAAGTAAATTCATACAATATCGCTTAATCTTTTATTACCTTACAACACTCTTCTGGTTTTTGTGCATTGCACGAAATTTAGTAATGTTATTTTACCTATTATCCACCTTCTCTGGATACATATCATGATTTGCCATACGGTTGAATGCCACATCTTCCCACTTAGTTCCTGGCTTTCCATAATTACAGTATGGATCAATGGAAATTCCACCACGTGGTGTGAATTTGCCCCACACTTCAATATACTTTGGCTCCATCAGCGTAATCAAATCCTTCATAATCACGTTCACGCAGTCCTCGTGAAAATCCCCATGATTACGGAATGAAAACAGGTACAGCTTTAAGCTCTTGCTTTCCACCATTCTCTCGCCTGGGACATACGAAATAATAATGTTTGCGAAATCAGGCTGCCCTGTAATTGGACAGAGACTTGTGAATTCCGGGCAGTTAAACTTCACGAAATAATCATTTTCTGGATGTTTGTTTACAAATGTTTCAAGCAGGCCAGGGTTGTAATCTGTCTCGTAATTATTCTGCTGGTTGCCTAATAATGTTAAATTCTCTTTTTCTCTCATAGCTTTCTCCAATTTTTATTTTATTGCAGGGTCACTTACCCCATTTGCTGCAAATGCAGCCGCTCTGTCGATACAGGTTCCACATTTGCCGCAAGGCACATCCTTTCCTTCATAGCAGGACCATGTAAGCTCGTATGGTGCGTTAAGCTCTAAGCCCATCTTCACCACCTCCGCCTTAGTCATATTCACAAATGGCGCCTCCACCTTTAACTGATGTCCTGAGCCCTCAAAAATCGCCTGATTCATAGCATCATTAAACATCGGTGAACAGTCTGGATAGGCAAAACCGGCTGAATCATCTGCATGTGCGCCATAAAGAATCACGCTACAGTCCTTGCTTAGTGCAATGCTTGCCGCCGATGAAAGAAACAGTCCATTTCGAAATGGCACATAGGTGCTTACAGGCTTTTCGCCCTCCGTCTTTTCAATCTGCCTGGCATAGCTCTCCTCTGGAATTTCCTCTGTAGACTGCTGCAATAAAGAGCAGTTGCTATATTGAAAAATCTTACTCAGATCCAGGAATAACTGCTCCACTCCGTAAAATGCAGAAACAGCCTTTGCCGCCTGAATTTCTTTATCGTGCTTCTGTCCATAAGAAACTGACAGAGCAATTACATTGTCCTTTCCATATCGGCTCACTGCCAATGCCAGTGCCGTAGTGGAATCCACGCCACCGCTTGATAATACTAATGCTTTCATAACTCATCTCTCCTATCTTAGATACATTTGTAATGCTGCATCGTCCTTAAAGCTTCCTCTTAACTCTACAGTCATTGTTCTCGTGTTGTTTTTCTTAATTCCTCTTGCCGACACACAGCTGTGATATCCTTCAAGCACCACCGCAATATCCTCGCTTCCTGTTATCTCTGCCATAATGTCCGCAATATCCTGACCGATTCTTTCCTGTAACTGCAGTCTTCTTCCAACCATATCGCATATTCTTACAATCTTTGATAAGCCTATAACCTTCCCATTAGGAATGTACGCAACTGTCGCCTTCAAATCATACATAAGTGCCATATGGTGCTCGCAGTAAGAAAACAGGTCGATGTCCTTCATAACTACAACCTTAGAAGTATCAAGTTCCTTAATTCCATCCTCAAATGTCTTATCAAACATCTGCGCAATTTCGTGATTGGAGTAATTCATTCCAAGAAAGACCTCCTCGTACATCTTCGCAACTCGCTTTGGTGTATCCTTTAAGCCCTCCCTCTCCGGGTCGTCGCCCAATGCAACAAGAATCCCTCTAATATGCTCCTCAATCGCTTTCGTATCTATCATCATAATCTCCATTCTTGCTTCACCCCGCAAACTTTGGGCTGAAAGCACAAATTTGCACGTGAAAAATCTTTGATATAAGGATTTTTCACATTATACGCCCCTTTCCTCTGGGTTCCAGATTACCTTGTGCATCTGAATCTGAAGACGCACATCATTCATCCTTTTACTGGTCATGAAATGCACGATTTCCACTGGCTCAATTGAACCAAACACTGAGCTTATGAATACCTGGCATCTTTCTGTCAGATGAAATTTTTCAATTATTTTCTCTGCACATTCCAAATCATTAATGCTGCCCGAAACGAACTTGACTGTGTCCTGCTTTCTTAAAGCTTCCATATTGGAGAGAAACATTTTCTCCTCACAGCCGCTGGATGGCAGCTTGTAATCCATAGTAAGGCTAAGTTTTTCTTTTGAAAATGCATTGGCAAGGGGAGCAATATCAACCGCTCCATTAGTTTCAATCTCTACTCGAATGTCCGATTTGTTCAATAATTTTTCTACCAGACTCCTGATATCCTTCTGTAATAAAGGCTCTCCCCCTGTCAGTGTCACATTTTTAATGCCTGTCTCACTGACATATTCACAAATCTCATCTGGTGACAGCTCCTCGTAATCACAAGCTGGCTCATTGGCCCACTTTGTATCACAATAGGAGCAATTCAGGTTACAACCCTTGAATCTGATAAACACCGCCAATTCTCCGGATCTTCTTCCTTCTCCATTAATACTTATAAATTTCTCAACAACTTTCATATTAGTTTCTTTCCTTTATTCTTCGTATGCTGCTACATTATTAGGTGTCTCGTATACTTCCACTCTGTGGATTGGAAAGCCTTTTGCACTCATCAGCTCATAGAAATATTTTGAAAAATGCTCCGCAGTAGGTCTGAAGCCAACTTCAATCATACGAAACTCCTCCGCCTGTAATGCAGCAATTGTCGCACCTTTTAGAGAACCTTTTTCATAAATCAGGCTGTGGTCAAAATCATCACAGATATCCTTCAAAGCATTTTTTAAATCAGAAAAATCCACAAGCATTCCTCTTGTCTGACCCTCATCCTTTAACTGGTCTGCTGCTATTTCAACAACAACTCTCCAGCGGTGACCATGAAGATTCCTGCATTTTCCGTCATACCCCTTCAGAAAATGTGCAGAATCAAAGCTGCTCTCGGTTTTTAAATAATACATTTTAGTTTCTCCTCTAATTTATTGGGAATAAAAACAGAATTGCTTAGAAAAGAACGTGCCCCACTGTGAGCACATATAGAAAGCCCTGTAAATGTATACACACCTACAGGGCTAAATTACATAAAAAGTCTTCTTAGCAGCCCTGGTTTTATTTAACGACAGGATGGTACAAACGAACTGTCGCGCATTTTTATGCGATATGTCTATTATAAGTATTTTTCTGGATATGTCAATGTAAATTTTCCCCCAGCAGCTGCACCTTTATCACGTTCATTATGCGTGCCGGGTATGTTTCCTGAATTTCTCCTGCAAATGTTATTGAAACCATATCATTTACTGCCAGGTCAGACAGCTCAATCTCTGTTTCCTCCTTCGTCCATGAAGTTTTATATTTGACCCTATTAAACCAATCTTAAACCGATTAATCTTTTAATATATCTTATCAACCTCATCTTCATACACTGATTCAGTATGAGTATCAAATAGCACCCATTCCACCAGATCAAAACAATCCGGATTATCCTGCAAGAACCGGTTTACTGTATGTACCGCAATCTTTGCCGCCAACTCAACAGGAAAACTATATATTCCCGTTGATATTGAAGGAAATGCAATAGACCTGATTCCATTATCCATTGCCAGCTTCATAGAATTAAAATAACAGTTAGCAAGAAGTTCCTCTTCTCTATTTCTTCCTCCATTCCATATTGGTCCAACTGTATGTATTACATAATCACAAGGCAGATTATATGCTTTTGTAATCTTTGCGTCACCAGTTTCACATCCATGAAGTGTCCTGCACTCCGCAATAGCTCCGGTCCTGCTGCTCTATTAATCGCACCATCTACACCGCCTCCGCCAAGAAGAGAGTTATTTGCTGCATTAACAATTGCCTGCACATCTGTTACTTTTGTTATATCTCCTTTTACTGTCTTAATCAAATACATTGTTTAATATGTGAGTTCTCGAATGGTTTATAACAAAAAATACAGCATACATGAAATTTCTCTCACATATGCTGCATCTTAATTAACTGTTACTGATTATCTTTATCTTCTTTATCTTCTTTTTTCTTTATGATAAAGAATATTCCAAGTCCTGCCACAATCACGATGGCTCCGATGATGATAATCCAGAGTGGATTCCATGAATCCTCTTTTGACTCGGTAGTCACATTGTTGCTGCCAGTTCCTGTACTGTCGTCTGCCCCGTTTCCATCCATCGGTGCTTCATCAATCACGATGGTGTAATCAGAAGCATGAGTGAAAGTCAGGTCAGCAGTTCCATCCTCTGCAATCTCATCTGCACAGATAAACTCAAGCTCTCCTGTAGTTTCATTGTAGTAGAACAGGTTTGCATAAAGTCCTACGTTCTTTGCTTCCATGTTGATGGAAAGGACTGCTGTAAATCCGAACTCGCCGTCATAGGCAAGGCTGATCTGGATAGAATATCTCTCTCCAGTCACATTATTGATAACATCCACAGGAATGTTATTACCGGCTTCTTCTCCAACCTTTACGCTGAAGTCGATGTCGCTTACCTTGTCAGTAGTAATGCTATTTCCGTTTACACTCCATGTAATGCCATTACCCATGTCAAACACAATGGTTACATCTTTGCCTGCGATAGTGTCAAGAACATCTCCCGGTACTACGGTAGCACCGTTCATATCAACCTTTACCGCATCGCCATCTTTTGCATCTGATGTTTCGTTCTTGATAACATCCCAGCCTTCTTTACCTGTTTCGTCTTTGATGAACGGCTTTCCGGTATCCGGTATTTCCGCTGGCTTCTTATCGCCGCCTTCTCCCGGTTTGTTATCTCCCGGCTTATTATTTCCTGGTTTGTTATCTCCCGGCTTATTATCTCCTGGTCTATTATCATCCTTTAACTTAGCGATTGGTTTCGTATAGCTGTGTCCACACAATGAACAGGTATATGTCATCTCGCCTTCTTTTTCCTTAGTAGCTTCTACCGTTACACTGCTTGTATACTTATGGTTAAGCTTAGGAATTGTTTCTGTATAGCTGTCACCACACTTACATGTATATGTCTTAATTCCTGTCTGGGTACAGGTTGCTTCCCTTGTTATCGTACAAGTATAGTTATGCTCATGTTCTTCTTCAGGAAGCTTTGGAATCGTTTCTGTGTAAGTGTCATTGCAGTTTACACAGGTATAGGTTCTCTCGCCCTCCGCTGTAGTGGTAGGCTGCCTTGTAATCTCTGAATGATAATCGTGTCCGGTTGCGGCTATTGTCTTTCCTTTTTCAAGGACTGCATTACAACCACTGCAACACTTATCTCCGGTGTAACCGGAAGAAGTACAATCAGCATCCTTCTTACCCACCAGCTTTATGGCTTCGTGGTTATTCGGATTTAAAGTGCCATACTCTGCACCGCAGACTGAACATTTCGCCTTATGGGTACATGTTGCCGTTCCGCCGGAGTGTTCTTTTTTCTCTATGGCATGACCTGTACTGATACATTCTCCACAATCCTTACAATAGGTATCTCCTGAATATCCTTCCTCTTTACAGGTGGATTCCTTTTCACCTCTAACCTCAGTATTCTTATGTTCACAATCACTTCTGGTAATTGTGATTACCACTGATTCATTTTCATAATTGCCCTTGTCCGCACCATTGTAAACAGCAGTTGCGGTCACAGGCACACCCACTTCCAATGCAGTAGCCTTATCACTCTCCTGCCATGTCCAGTCTTTCGCTAAAGTAACTGTACCGACAGTTTTGTTACTGTATGGAACACTCATAGCCGATCCCGGCATATGCGGTGCGTCTTTTACCTTATTTACTGTGATGGTTACATCCGTTTCAACCGTGTTGTAATTTGCACGATCTGTCGGTGTGAATACCAATACATAAGTTGTCAGATTGCTGTCTGCACAATTCGGTGCAAGGCTTGCATCCTTCCAAGAAAATGTTCCGTCTACAAGAGTTGTGTCATTCTCACTGTACTGTACTTTTCCACCTGCTATTGTTGCATCTGATAAGGTCTGTCCGTAAGTAATAGCACTTACAGTAGGTTTTTCAGCCACATAAGCTGTTGCTGCTACAACCCTGACGGTAATATTCTTCGTTACCGGCACATAATTCGTGGTATCTGTCGGATTAAATACTGCTACATAGCTGTTCACATTTGTTGTAGGAACTGTGCCGTTTGTCTTCCAGCTCCAGCTACCTTCAACAGTCTTTTCCACGCCGCCAACAGTCCAGCTTACGCTTCCACCAACAAGATCACTATCTGTTAATGCTGCAGTTGAATGATATACTCTGTCTGCCACTGTCGGAACAGTTGTCACATTCGGTGTCGCCTGACTTACGGTTACTGTGATTGTTCCGGTACATCCCTGATAAAGTGCTTCATTCTTCGGCACAAACTTCCATGTAACCTGATGACTTCCGGCATTCAGTACCTCATTCGGTGTTTCCCAGCTAAGTTTACCTGCTACCTCTGTTCCATTGGCTACAAATTTTGCTTCTGTGGTATTAAGCTTTAATGCACTTATCTTCTGTCCGTACACAAGGGATGTGCTGTCAGAAGAAACCTTTGCACCTGCCTTTTCCGTCACTACGAATTTATCAGTAATCTTTACAGTTAATGTATAAGTTACATCTTTATAATTCGCCATCGTTGCAGTGACTGCAATAGTTGCTGTAATTCCATCTGTATAGTTATCAAATGACTTCACATTGTAGGTAAGATTACCATTTTTATCTACCGATACATTTTCAAGTATCGTACCGGCATCTGCCGTTGACACAGAGTATGTTGTATTACCCTTATCTGCCGGAAGCATTCCTGCAACATCCACCGCCACATTACTTGCTCCCTGCTTATATGTATAAGCTGCCGTACCTGTTGACGGATTTAATACATAGTCTTTCTTTGCCACATTGACTTTAATCGTCTGCTCTGCCGCACCGGTATAACACTCTGTTTCCGAAAGAGATACTGTTACGGTGGCACTTCCTGCTCCCACAATCGTTACTTCTCCGGTATCGAAACTTTAATGACCTTTTCATCGGAAACTTTATAGGAAATCGTTCCGTCTCCGGTTCTGCTACATCCAAGCTTAAATGCCTCATCCCCAAAGGTCGGGGTAAATTCAGTCTGTTTCAGTGTCAGCACTCCGTCTGCTTTTGCAACAGTATCCGAAGTATCATTAACTGTTCCTATGTATCCTTCCGCAGATACCTTAACTGTAATCTGTTTTCCAATTGCTTCGGCGGATACAATCTTATAAGTATTGCTGCTTCCCTGCTGAAGCACTGTATCGTCCGCGCAGAAAGTATAGGTTAATACAGCTCCCTGCTGTGCTCCGGTTACAGTTGCAGTTAAGGTTTCCCCATACTTTGCAGTTCCGGAAAGGCTTACGCTGCCTTCTAAGGTTGCGGTATAGGCAGATGTATTGGAAATAACATCACTTGCCTTATATCCATCTGTTTCCTTTGCCCGTACCTGTAAATCTCCTGTGTTGACTATCACGTTTCCAACTGTAACAGTACCAACACCGGTGCCGGAATCTACCGTAATATCCGTCCAACTTGCTCCACCATCGGTACTGTATTCGTAAGTAACTCCGCTTGTTCCGTTAAAGGTAAAGGTATTGTTTTCATCATCCACATTTCCATTCGTCGGTGGATTTGGATGTTCTGCCTTTGCTACCTCGGCGGTGGAATCCGTCAGTTCTCCGGAACAGTTTTCAGCGGTAACCTTAACTGTAATCACTTTTCCTACATCATCTGCTGTTAAAGTATATGTATCTCCGGTAGCAATCGCTGTAGTATCTTCTCCACGATACCATGAAACTGTAACTTCGCCGGCATCTGTCGCAAGTCCCTCATAGGATGCTGTCAATGTTTTTCCATATACTGCCTCTCCGGAAATGGATACAGTTCCCGTGATGGCTTCCTTTAATGTCTTAAATGTGCTATTTAAAAGATAACTTTCATTTCCTGCCTTATCCACTGCAAGAACTGCACAGTAATACTCGGTATTTGGTTTCAGGTCTGATAATGTAAAGGTTCCGGTTGCATTGTGATAATCAGATGCTTTCAAATTCTCTGTCGTAGCACTTGTTACCTCATTTATATCCGTACTATATAAGAAATAAACCTTCTCAAGACCGCTTCCATCTTCAAAAATATCAAATGTCACACTACCGGAGCGATCCTTCATGACCGGGGTTATATCAAAAATATACGGTTTCTCATCATCATGCAAAATGCCATCACTGGACAGATAGGTTACATTTCCGACATTGTCTGTGATTCTCGCATACACATAGTTGGTCCTGTTCGTCTTGATTTTAGGCTTATTGCTATTATCATAATCTTTCCAGCCACTCAGATTCTGCATATCTGAAATTTGTGTATATGCCTTGTCAGATACCAGATATTCTGTAGAGGCTATACCGGAGCCGGTATCCTCTGATGTAATCGTAATTTTTTCTTTGGTGTTGGTATAGAAGCCAAAGGAAATTTTCTCTAAAAATTTATCCCATGTACTTTCTTTTACCTGAATGGTTCCGGTTGGAGCAGCTTTATCAATCTTAATCTCTTTGTTTATGCTATCTGTAATGTATCCGTTACTGTCTTTAAAATAAAGAGTATAAGAATGTGTTCCCTCTTCGGTAACCGAAATGCTGTCATTCCAACTGCTTCCATCCGTTGATACCTGCCAGTCTGCTACGCCGATTGTGACATCTGAAGTATACCAGTCATTCGCACCTTTCGTTCCTGTTATATAATTATCCGGAGCAGTAATGTAAGCAATGGTAAAGTTCTTTGTAATTTCTCCTGTATAATTACCCTTTCCGGTAATCTTCACATAAGGAGCGTTTTCAGCATTGCTGCCTGCCACATCTGTATTGTTTCCATAAGTAATGTTATAATCTTCACCAAGAGTTAATGATGTCTCGCCTTTTTTTATGGTAATATCCGGCTTAATCTCATTACCTGTATAGTAGTAAGGGGTATCCACACCGCTAATACTGATACCAGAATAGTTGATGTTCTTTATATTACAGTACGAACAGCTTTCGCCAGTCTTGTCGTCGCCAAAGTCATGTTCCTTTAAGCCTTCCGCATTATTTGTGTATCCAACCTTACAAGGAGAACTTTCTGAAGGTTTATAGACTTTCGCATTACTAAAAACAGGAAAAGATTGTTTCTCACCATCATTATCAATGTTCTGTCCCCAGACCTGTGGTATCGTGCCATCTTCTCCCACTTTCTGTCCATCCTGCAAAAGGTATGCAACCTCGCCGGATGCAAACTGTGCAGCGGTTTTTCCTTCAGCCTGCCCTTCGACATCTGCGCCGTTAATGCCACCCAAATCCGTGCCTTCCGCTTTCAGATAATAGCAATTGTTTATCGTACAATTTTCACCATATCCGAACACGCCTCCGACATCATCATTTCCACTTACACTACCTGTGTTATAGCTGTCAGTTATCGTAACACTGCTACCAGTTCCACACACGCCTCCGACACATCCTTCTCCACTTACCACTCCTGTGTTATAGCTGCCAGTTATCGTACCATCTACACCAAATGCGCACACGCCTCCGACATAATGTTCTCCGAAAAAATAAGAATCAACGACACCGACATTCCGAATTGTTGCCATATATATATTGTCAAACAAGCCAACATGACTTTTTTGGCTATCATTGAAAAAGAGTCCGCTGATGGTCTTTCCATTTCCATCAAAAGTCCCCTGATAGCCGTTATTAGCTGCTCCAATCGGTGTCCATGAAATGAAGTTCCCGCCGTTTGCTACTTCATTGGTCAGATTGCCGTCATCATCTGTTTTATATGTAATCCTGTCAAGCAGATTATTATTTACCGTGATATCATTCATCAGCTTCGCACAGGCTGAACTATTTTTAGTAACGTCTGTAAGAGTTCCGTTTACAAGTCCGGCGAACCAGTAAAGTTCTGCCGCCGAGGTAATCTGATACGGGTTTTCTGCTGTACCATTACCATTTTCCGGTTTTGTTGGTGTGATGGTGGTTGCTTCCAAAAGCTGTGCTCCACCCAGTTCTACATTTACTTTCAGTGCTGCTGCGTCCTCTGCGAGTTCATAGCCCTCCGGCAGATTCGCAGTAAAAGTATAGTTACCGCTGTACGCACCTTCCTCCGGGTAGTTTTCACATACCCAGCCTTCCAGAGTCACGGTTTCTTCCGCTCCATCCGTTTCTTCCGATTCGTTTGTTGCTTCTGTATCCTCTGTTTCGGTAACGGACGCAGATGTTGTAATCGTGGCTGTGATGGAAGCAGGAAGGAATGATACGATGTCATCAAAGGATACGATATAATCTTTGGATGCACCGGGAAGTGCCAGCACGTTTTCCTCCAAGTCCAGCATTTCCTCTTCATCATTCCATGTCCATGAGGTGATACGCTTTGCTGTCTCGGTTATTTCTTCCGATGTAGTCTGCTCCTCTTTTTCACAGGTCAGCACTTTTTCTTCCTCTGCTGCATTTACCGTAAGAGCAGATAAGTCCACGCTGCTTCCAACAAGGGCTGCCGTAAGCAACAATACTGCGATTCTCTTTCCTCTTTCTTTCCATTTTTTCATAATATCAATTCTCCTGTCCAAACTATGGTGCAGTTACACATTCTGTCCCCATAAAGATATTCTCTTATTTTCCAGTCATATTCAGATAGATAATATGAACAAAATCTATCATGAATTTCTATTTATCATTCTATACACTAACTCAGTTTTATTGTACTAAAAAAAGGCTGTTTCTTCAAGAATTTTTATTTGAAATTCAAATATATCTTTTTATAAACAAAAGAGCTTCCCTTGATTATCCTTGAAAGAGCACGATGCTCCATCCTTCTAATCTTAGAAAGCTCCTGATTTTTTTGTATATGAAACTTTAACCATCCCATAATGGCTGACTGAAAAAGAGTACAATAATTTTTTACTTTTATTGCAGCCTCTGAATATATCCTTCACTTACCATCCGCCTTAACGGTTTTGCTCCATACAGCAGACCTGATTCCTGATTTTCTTCTTCATCTTCCTCGGACAGTTCTACATAAGCACATCCTGCTTGTTTTCTTGCGTTATTTAATGCCTGATAGAATACTTCTTCATCCGTGATGTTGAAATATCCATGTCCGGAACCATGCGGAAAATACTTCTCTACCACAGACTGGAGCTCTCCATAGAACTTGTCATAGTCCCTGTTGTTCATAAGCTCAGTTCCATTCTCTGCATCAGCGTTCTTATAAGAACTACGCATTCTTTTTGTCGTTCTTTCAGTATCTATGCTGTCTACGCATTCCTTCACACGCATACTTGATTCTTCTATTGTCGTGGCGGACGGGCGGATGATATTCAGATAATCATCTATACATGACTCGGCAAGCTTGATTTCTTCAGGACTTATCTGTCCGTCCTCCTTTGCTTCCTCTATCTGCGTAATCAGTTCGTCCATACCATCTATGTATACGTTATCCGATGCTTTTTCCAGAGAGTAGCTTACCATCTGTGCTGCCGCCTTAAATTCTGTATCCATATCCTCAATCTCGGAATCCAGCTCCTGAAGCTCGTCAATGTACAGGTCTTGAAGTTCTTCTACCATTCCCTTTGCCTGCTCGATTCGTTTTGCACCATAGGCAACCATTTCTGACAGTTCCACTGGATCTTCCGGAAATTCCATATATGGATATGGCGTTGCCTCTATCCTCTCGTATTCCGGTGTCTGTCCCAATGACAGCATATCTATCAGGTCCTTGATCTGATTGATGGTCAGTTCCTCCAACAGAATGATTGGCTTTTCAATCAGTTTGTTCATATCCACTTCTTCTTTTACGGATATCTGTTTTCCAATAACGGTAAGCTCCATATTGACTTTTACAAATATCTGGCTTCCATTTACGATTATGCCAAGAAGTGCCTTGCTGATATAGAATACATTAAGCACACCCTGAATCACTTTGTTAATTGTGTTAAGGAAACCGCTACCCAGTTTGTTTGCAAGCGACAGTACCTTATTGGCTGCATCAAGAGCTGCCTCTGCCGTTTTCATCGCAAGATATATGCCGCCGATGGCAACCTCATAGCCTACGATTTTGGCTGTTTCCTTAGCCATCTTCGCCCACTGATACCATTTTGCTTTCCTAATTACCCTCCTGCACTCTTCGATTTTACTTTTGTATGAGTTTATCTCATTTTGCAGGGAGGATACTTTGTTCTTTGCATCATTGATTTTTTTCTGTGCATCATGTATCTTTTTGTCATATTTGGTTACTGCTTCATCCAGCAGGTACGTCAGTTGTTTCAGGTTATTCTGTAATCCTGTGCTGTCGAGAGAGACTTCAAATTCAAAGAACAGATTTTTCATTTTCTGATAATCTGCATTCAGATACAATGAAGCCCGAAACAGGTTGAAATAGCTTGTTTCAACAGCAATCCTTATGTTTTTGTTGGCAAAATATACCAGTGCATCAAAAGAAAATATTTTGCACAGTTCTATATGCCCATCTATATAAAAATTGCAGGCGTTTTTGGATACATCCATGTATAAAGTGACCGGTCTGTCTGTCACTTCATTTCTGTAAAAATCCTGTGTCAGCAGTTCCAATGTACTGTTTGATGTACTGCCAAGCACCGGGTTTATCCTGTTTTTCTCAGAACGGGAACCGCTGATAATAAGCACACTGTTATGTATTGGTGATACTTCCGCATATCCAAGAATGCCTTTATCATTTACTGACGAAAACATGACTTTGATTTTCTGTCCGAAAATCTCCAACTGTCCTGCAAAGAATACTCCCATATCAAAATTGTATCTGCCTATGGTCAGATGCTTAGATGCATAATATGCCTGCGGTGGAAAGGATAATTCTCCCTTACTGTTCAGCCAGTAATGGAACATGGTCTTTGTGTTCAGAACGTCACAGGCACTATCGCCCGGAAGTCTTGTCACACTTACATTGTCCTGACTCAGCAGATACTCCTGCTTCATTCCCGCTAATGCATTATTTACAGCCTGTATGATTTCCGCATCTGTAAGTGTCTTAAAATCAATCGTTTTACCGCCACCTGAACTATTGATGTCAAAGGCTGTGACGGTAAATATATCCAGTTCTTTTACTGACTGCGAATCAATTCCTGCAAGGTTTGATACCAGAGAGGATACCGACACTTCACTCATGGCTATGTTGATCATATCAAGCATTGGAACCGTACCATTATAGGATATGCTCAATGCTCCATACCACATAAGATTGCGGATATTTATCTGTGACATTGCCCCGATATTGATACCGGATTTGCCAAAGCCAAGCTCCAGCCCACAGTTGCAGATTGATATTTTTGTATTAGGTATCTGATAAACGCTTGTCGGCATGGTACTTGCCGATATTGATACATTTGTAAGTGTGAATTCTGCATTCACATAAAATTTTAATCCCGGAAAGCAGCTTAGTCCGATAGCTCCCGCCATCTGGAATTTCACATTATTGCTGCCAAACTGTGTATAGATTACTATGTTCTGACAGCTTAACAGTGCATTTTCAATATCCGGCACAAGCAGTGCACAGCTTACCTGTTTTCCACCCAGCCCCACGAATATATCCATCTGGTTTATTCCGAAGATTGTTCTCATGGCATCTGTAAATGGATATTTTGCCACTTCATCAAATCGAAAGGCTGTGCTTAATAGAAGGCTTCCTTCTATTATGGGCGGAACTTCCGGCAGGTACGAATATGCTTTGTACAATTCGCTACAGTTTATGTTCGTATTACGGTAAAGGAAGGTGAAGCTGTGTATTCCAAACACATACATCACTTTCTTTACTACCTGTGCCAGCGAATCGTTTTCCCCATTGATAATTTCCTGCGGAAGAAGGGCAAAGGCAACCAGTTTTCCCTGTTTTCCATCATAAGCCAAAAATTTTAGTGCTTCTGTACGCACCTCCAGCATGGTCTGCTGATTGCTATGTGCAAACAGGGCTTTTACCTCAAAATCGTTCAGCAGTTCCACGTAATCCCCTACTTTTTCTTTCGTAACGCTGCCAAACAGTTTTAGAAGTTCTTTCAGGCTGTCTTTGGTTATTTCCACTTCCGCAGAAAACAACAGCTCATCTTCGATGCAACCTGCCAAAAGAGTGGTTTTGACACCGCATAATTCACCTTCCATATTCAAGGAACTGTTCATATATTCTTTTGACATCAAAACCACCTCGCTTCTTAGATTTCTTTTAACAAATCTTCCGGTTTGTAAAGATTCATCTGGCTGATAATCTTACTTCTCTCTGTGTTCCAGACTGCTACACCGACTCTCTGAATATTGAAAATCTTGAGGCTTTCCGGGAGTGCTTTTGAAGTATCAATTTCAAGCTGGAATGCGTATTCTGTATTGTTTACCGGTGCCGCATTTTCCCCTGTACTGTTCGTACTGTCCACAACCGAATAAAAATATGCCATTTTTAATACAACTTTGATATCTTTAAAGCTTAACCCCAACGATTCAATACAATCAGTTAATTCCTTAACCTGTAATTTTGCTGTATCATCCAAGCCAATCAGATAACAAATATCGTTTATCATGTCATTAATGGTAATTCCTCTGGCATCTGCCTGATCTGTAGGCATCAGCAGATAATATTCCTTATCATTTGACTTGTAGTACTCTGCCACAAGCTTTGTTCCAAGAAGTTCAAAGTCTACTTTAATCAAAGCCTGCATAATGTCTGGTTGCTTTACTACTACCGTTGGGGTAACATCTGCGCTGGTTGGTGTTACAACTTTTGTGTCTGCCATAATTTTGTCCTCCTTTTTATTTCATAAAATTGTTTAACTTTATTGCCAAAACCGCCTGTTCTAATTTCATATAAGTACGTATAGTGCCTGCCTTATTGTGACGACTACACAATGAAACCAGATAAAAATTATTAGGGTCAATTTGTCCGCCAACCTGTACCTCTCATAAGCACCTGTTTGATATACTCACCTGGTACTGTTGCCTTATTGATGGCATCGTCAAGCGACTCTGCCTTTACTTTCTGTACTCGTGA
>ENA-ORNT01000964-ORNT01000964.1-human-gut-metagenome-genome-assembly--contig:-NODE-964-length-20058-cov-4.249363_pt1 | contig 20058 bp, 17 predicted proteins | sample MGYA00242120_ERZ509032 | MGnify/ENA primary metagenome ERZ509032 (study PRJEB26280, sample SAMEA2338729) | human gut metagenome | biome: human gut; feature: human-associated habitat; material: faeces...
AGAAAAAGTTGTAGAATATAATGCTGAACAAAACATAAACGATATTATTCGCGCGGTTTCGCACGCCGAAGATAATTTGACTGAAGTCCGTTCTGTCAGCAGTTCATATAGCGAAATTTTAAAAATGATAATGTAAGATAAAAAAAGCTTGATTATTTTTTTAAACTAGTTTAAATACTTCATCTGTCTTTATGATAATTGTGCGGCTGTGGCGAAATTGGTAAACGCGTAACGTTGAGGTCGTTATGAGCTAAGCTCTTGGAAGTTCAAGTCTTCTCAGCCGCACCAATTCTTTTCAATTTTATGAGGTTTTGCGGATTATATAAATAACGTTCTTGCAGCGGGGGAGGGAATTTATGAAAAAGAAAACCAAAAAACATGCCCTGTCCGCCAAAAGCAAACTTCGCATTCGTTCTTCAAAAAACTCAACAATTCAGCAGCCTACTTATTTGGGATTAGGACCGAAATTTGTCAATTCAATCATTATCGGATTGAATGAAGACGATGATATTCATGTCAAAAAAATCATTGCCGATCTTGATGAATATGATTTGGCGCGCTTGATTGAAGTTTTGGATATAGGTCACCGCCGCAAATTGGTCGGAATTATAGGTGATAAAATTGATCCGGCTGTTATTCCCGAATTAAATGAAGTGGTTCAAGAGCAGGTTCTTGAAAGCCTTGATGAAAAACAGATTGTTAAAATCGTTAATGAACTGGATTCGGATGATGCGGTTGAAGTACTCGAAAATATGGATAATTCCGAGCAGCAGGAAATTATCAGACATTTAAATCCTGAACTAAAATATCAGGTAAAATCGTCATTAAATTATCCTGAAGATTCGGCAGGACGTATTATGTCGCGCGATTTTGTCAGCATGCCTGACAATTGGAGCGTGAAAGAAGCTAAACAGTTTCTGCTTAATAACGATGAACTTCCTGATGAATTTTATACGGTTTTTTTGGTTGATGAAAAAACTTTGCGTCCGACAGGCGAAATCACGCTTGATAAGTTGCTGCGAGCTAAAGCAAGCACTTCGCTCAGCTCGATTATGGATGGAGAAATCGTACCGGTCGATGTTCATACCGATCAGGAAGAAGTTGCCCACATGTTCCGTGAATATGGCTGGATGTCGGCTATGGTGGTTGACAGCAAAGGGCGTCTTATCGGTGTTATCAATATTGATGATGTGGTTGAAATTATTCATGAAGAAACCAGTGAAGATATGATGGGAATAGCCGGTGCCGAAAGCAACGATGTTTATCGTTCGGTGTTTGATATTTTCAAATCCCGTTCGGTTTGGCTGGTTACAAATCTTTTTGCTACAATTGTTGCGGCTTCGGTCGTCGGCGGTTTTCAGGATATTATAGCTCAATTATCCATTTTGGCTGTTCTAATGCCTATTGTGGCTTCAATGGGCGGAACAACCGGACAACAAACGTTGGCGGTTGTCGTGCGTTCATTGGCAACCAAGGAACTGACTTCACGCAACGCACTGCGTATGGTCGGCAAAGAATTTATGGTCGGTTTGTGTAACGGTTTGCTGTTCGCGGTTATGATAGGCGTTGCCGTTCATATTTGGTATCCGGAACAAACAACCATCAGTTATATTATAGCTTTGGCAATGCTGTGTAATTTGACTGTCGCGAGTTTGGCCGGTATTTTAATACCGTTAACCTTAAACAGATTAAAAGTCGATCCGGCTATTTCTTCAGGTGTATTTTTAATTGCCTGCACGGATTCGGGAGGATATTTCATCTTTTTGGGTTTAGCTAAACTGTTGTTGTTTTAATATTCACAAAGGTTAAAAAAATGAAATGGATGATTGCGTCAGATATTCATGGTTCAAGTTTTTATACTCAGAAAATGCTGGAAGCTTATCGCAGCGAAAAAGCCGAAAGATTGCTTCTATTAGGTGATATTTTGTATCATGGACCGCGTAACGATTTGACTCAAGAATATAATCCGCAGTTTGTATCTGAACAGCTGAATAATATAAAAGACCAAATAGTATGTGTACGCGGTAATTGTGATGCCGAAGTCGACCAAATGATGCTGAAATTTCCGATTATGGCCGATTATGTGCTTTTAGCTGAAGGGAGCACCACTATTTTTGCTACCCATGGTCATTTGTATAATCAAGAGGTTTTGCCTTCGCTATACAAAGGTGATATTTTGTTAACCGGACATACGCATATTCCGGCTTGTATTCGGCACGAAAATTATACCTATATGAACCCCGGATCGGTTTCTTTGCCCAAAAATGAAAGTTGGCATGGGTATATGCTGCTTGAAAATGGAAAATTTGTGTGGAAAGATTTGGAAGGCAATGTAAAACTGACATTCAGTCTTGCTGATGAATTGTCAAAATAATTTCTGTATATATTGCATTTTACGCTTTTTATCCAATCAAATCCGCTTATAATGACACAGAATTAAAAACAGGGAGTGGATTATGCTTATAGGTCTAGGTATTGCGTTTGTTGCAGCTGTTTTAGATCAGCTGTCAAAGTTTTTTGTTTTGAATTATGTGCTTGAAACCTATCCTTACATAAAAATAACTCCTTTTTTCAATATTGTAAATGCATGGAATACCGGTGTCAGTTTTTCAATGTTCAGCAGTGGCGGTTTAATCGGAAAAATTTTGTTATCGTCCGCCGCTTTGGTTATAGTGGCTCTTTTGCTATGGTGGCTTTCGAAAGAAAAGAAAAAAATTTTGCAAATAGCATTAGGATTGATTATCGGCGGCGCTTTGGGAAATGTTATCGATCGTATTCGTTTGGGAGCAGTGTTTGACTTTCTGGATTTTTATGTATCAGATTATCACTGGCCGGCTTTCAATATCGCCGATAGCGCCATTTGCATCGGAGCTGTGATTTTCTTGATTGATAGTTTGTTTTTAAGCAAAAAAGGAGAAGATAAAAAATGAAAAAAATTGTTTTTGCCGTTTGTGCTGTTCTTTTATTAAGTTCTTGCGGTTGGACAAAACAAAAATTGGGGTTAAGCAAAACCGCTCCCGAGGCCGGAAATGCAAAAGATGAATTGGTTATTCCCCCTAATTATAATTTGCTCCCTGAAATTCCTGCCGATAATGGCAATCTTTAAGGAGTTGAAAAAGTGAAAAAAATCGGATTGTTCTGTGTTGCAGCGTCATTTTTTTTGATTCAACCTGTCAAAGCCGAATTGTTTAATATGAGCAGCTATACTCTAAACAATGGCATGCAGCTTGTGGTTGTTCCAAATCACAAAGCGCCGATTGTCCAGCAAATGATATGGTATAAGGTAGGCGCCGCCGATGAAAAAACAGGCAAGGGCGGAGCTGCTCACTTGCTCGAACATCTGATGTTTCGCGGAACTTCAAAAATTAAAGGACAGGATTTTAATCGGATTTTGGAAGACAATGGTGCAAAAAGCAATGCTTTTACATCACAGGACTTTACGGTATATCATCAGTTTGTAGATATCAGCCGCTTGGAGTTGGCTATGTTTCTAGAAGCTGACAGAATGCAAAATTTACAAATTGATGCCGACAGTTTTGAAACTGAGCGCAAAATTGTTTATCAAGAACGCAAACAGGTTGTCGAAAACGACCCGATGTATCTTTTTAACGAAGAAATGCAAAGAGCTTTCTGGCAGCAGCATCCATACGCGCGTCCGATTACCGGCACAGAAGATGAAATTCTTAATTTGACGGTTGAAGATGTAAAAGATATTTACAGCCGCTACTACAATCCGCAAAATGCGGTTTTGGTTATTGCCGGTGATATTGAACCAGACTTGGCTTATAAGTTGGCTGAAAAATATTACGGGAATATTGAAAATAAAGGAAAACGTAATCAACGAAACATTTTGCCGGATAAAGTGAAAACAAACACTGTAATAAACATGAAACTTCCTCAAATAGATGTGCCGAGATTAGTTCGCAAATATAAAGCTCCATATTATGTAAACGGCGGCAAAGCAATTTATCCTTTGATGATATTATCAAAATATTTGGGGGAAGGAGAAATTTCATTTTTATATAATCGTTTGGTTATTGAAGAAAAAATAGCTGCCTCTGTGTCGGTTTCTTATAATTTTGCCGTTTCAGGAGGAAGTTTTACCATCTATGCCATACCGGCCAAAGACATTGCTATTGCCGATTTGCAGAAAAGCGTTGACGAAGCTGTTGTTCTGGCATTGAAAAATCTTAATAAAGCCGAGTTATCAAAAATAAAAAAACAAATGTTGGCAGGCTTGATATTTGTACGTGATAATCCAAGTCAAGCAGCGCAAATAGCAGGTATGTTGGCAGCTCAGGGGATGAAAAAAGACGAAATAGAAGCTTATGCCGAAAATATACAAAATGTAACGTTGGACGAGGTTAAAAAAGCCGCGGCAAATGTTTTCAGCTCGACCTCTGTTGAAGGAATAGCCTTGTCGAAAGGAGATAAAAAATGAGTCACAGACCTTATTATGCGCGCAAACCCCGCAGATGGCCGTTTTGGCTTTTGGCAATTGCCGCTGTCTGTGGTATATGCAAATATTGCACGACTTTCAATCCTCAAAAATTGGTTGAAAATTCCGAATTAAAACAAAAAACTTTTTCTGCACGGGTTGTTGAAATTGTTGCGCCGAAAAGCGGAATAAAGGCTTATTTAATGACAGAAAAAAGCAATCCGATTGTTAGTATGTCGTTTATTTTTGCTGATAGCGGATCTGCCTATGATGAGCAGAATTTGACGGGATTATCCGATATTACCTCAATGATGTTATTGGAAGGAGCCGGAAAACTTTCAAGACGGCAATTTAAAGAAACTTTGGAAAATTATGCCATTGATTTGAATTATAGTGCAGACAAAGACGATTTTGAAGGTAAAATGCTTTCAACAAAAGAAAATTTGCCCAAAGCGGCTGAATTGCTGCGTTTAAGTCTGACAGAGCCAACGCTTGATCAAGAAAATTTAGACAGATTGCAACAGCAGATTTTGCAATCTGTCAATCGTTTGCTTGAAAAACCGGAAGCAAGGCTTGCTAATGCCGTTGGTAAAATCATTTTTGGAAAACATCCTTACGGTATCGGTGCTGAAGAGTTGAGAAAATTTGTTAAAAATATAAAAACAGATGATATTCGCTCTTTTATCAAAAACAGACTGGCTAAAGACCGAATTTATATAGGAATTGCCGGAGATATTTCGGAAAACGAAGCTGAAAACCTGATTGATAATGTTTTCGGAAATCTGCCCGAACAATCTCAAACAAAAGCTTTGCCCGCCGAAGATATTAAATATGCTGCTTTAGGACAAACAATTATTGAAGATAACACGCCGCAAGTGTTGTTTGAAGCCGTTGCGCCTTCAGTTCCGCGATTGAGCAAAGATTTTTATCCTTTATATATAGCCAATTATATTTTGGGCGGAGCAGGTTTGAATTCACGATTAAATCAGGCTGCCCGTGAAAAAGAAGGATTGACATACGGCGTTTATACAGGAATGGAACTCTTAAAACATGCCCCGCAGTTGGTTGGCAGTTTTTCAACCACTCCGCAAAACTTTCCCCGTATGAAAGAAATTTTTATTAACGAATGGACAAATATGGGGAACAAAGGTATAACGGCGAAAGAATTGCAGTCGGCTAAAAATTATCTGCAAAGTTCCTATAATCTTCGTTTTGCCGATATCGGAACTTTATCAGCTATTTTGGCTTCTATGCAAAGAGAAAAGTTGGGAATAGACTTTTTACAAAAACGTAATGGTTATATTGAAGAAATTACATTAGAACGGGTAAACCGCGTTGTTAAGAAATATTTTTCTCCCGACAATTTGGCAATAGTCAGTTTGGGACAGATTGAACAGAAAGGAAACTAATTCGATGAATAAACCGATTACAAAAACTTATGTGTGGAAAAAGCTTGCAGCTCATTACCATTGGCACAAAAATGATGAGATGAAAGATTTATTTGCCAAAGATCCAAAGCGCGCAGATAAGTATACATTGAATTTGGGCAATTTGTATTTTGATTATTCCAAAAACAGATTTAATGAAAAAACAATGCGCTATCTATTAGATTTAGCAAAAGAAGTTAATTTAAAAGATAAAATTTCCGCTATGTTTTCGGGCGAAAAAATCAATAAAACCGAAAATCGCGCCGTTTTGCACATTGCTTTGCGCAACAGACAAAATACGCCGATTTATGTTGACGGCAAAGATGTTATGCCTGAAATCAACACCGTTTTGGGTAAAATGAAAAAATTCAGCGATGCTGTTCGTTTTGGCGAGTTCAAGGGAGCCACCGGCAAAAAATTGACTAATATTGTCAATATCGGAATCGGCGGTTCCGATTTAGGACCTTTTATGGTGACAACAGCATTAAAAGAATATTGGGCAAAAGATATGAATTGTTATTTCATTTCCAATATCGACGGTTCGGCCTGTGATGATGTTTTAAGTTCTATAAATCCTGAAACAACGTTGTTTGTGATTGTTTCTAAAACTTTTACCACAATTGAAACTTTAACCAATGCCAAAACTTGCCGCAAATGGTTGGTCGATGCTTTGGGCGAACATGCGGTGGCAAAACATTTTGTCGCAGTATCGACTAATGCTGCCGAAGTTTCTAAATTTGGGATTAATACCGATAATATGTTTGAATTTTGGAATTTTGTCGGCGGACGCTATTCTATGTGGTCAGCTGTCGGCTTGTCTATTGCTTTGATGGTCGGTATGGATAATTTTGAAAAAATGCTTGATGGCGCCAATGAAATGGATTTGCATTTCAAAAATACCGAATTTGAACATAATATTCCGGTAATTATGGCCTTGCTGGGAGTTTGGTATAACAACTTTTTCGGTTTCAGACAGCAGGGAGTTATTCCTTATGATCAGGATTTGCGCTTTTTCCCGAAATATTTGCAGCAATTGGATATGGAAAGCAACGGAAAATCCGTCAGCATGGATAATAAGTTTATAAAATATGCAACAGGTCCGGTTTTATTCGGAGGAGCGGGTACTGATGTACAGCATTCTTTCTTTCAATTGTTGCATCAGGGAACAGAGATTGTTCCGCTTGATTTTATTATTCCCGCTATTTCACATAATGAAATCGGTGAGCATCATGAAATTTTGGTTGCCAACGCTTTGGCGCAAGGTGAAGCGTTGATGCGCGGAAAAACCATGGCAGAAGCCGCAAGCGAATTGGCAAAAGCCGGAAAATCAAAAGAAGAAGTCAGTTTGTTAAAACGTTATAAAAGTTTTGCCGGCAACCGTCCGACCAATACCATAGTTATTAAAAAATTGGATCCTTATACCCTTGGAATGTTAGTTGCAATGTACGAACATAAAGTGTTTGTTCAAGGTGTTATTTGGAATATTGATTCTTTTGATCAAATGGGAGTCGAACTTGGAAAACAGATGGCTTTGAGTATTCTGCCGGAACTGCAGGGCAATGCTTATGGCAAACATGATAGTTCGACTGCCGGACTTATCGGTTTGATTAAAAAAATCAGAAAATAATATCAGAGGCAAAAATGGGCATCAGGATTTTACCGAATACGCTTGTTAACCAAATAGCGGCCGGAGAAGTAATCGAACGACCTGCTTCAGTGGTGAAAGAATTGGTTGAAAATGCTATTGATGCCGGTGCTGCGTCCATAGAAGTTACGTTGGTTGATGGCGGAAAAAGTCTTATATCCGTCAGCGACAACGGGAAAGGAATGGACAAACAGGATTTGCCTTTGGCTATTGAGCGACATGCAACTTCAAAATTACCCGATAATGATTTGTTTCATATACATTATATGGGGTTTCGCGGAGAGGCTTTGCCTTCCATAGCTTCTGTTGCCAAATTGTCTATTGTTTCCCGCACAGAAAAAAGCGAAAATGCTTGGAAAATAGAAGTTTTCGGCGGAGAGATAAAATCACCGGTTCCGGTTGCCGCCAATTACGGAACAAAAGTTGAAGTTAGAGATTTGTTTTATGCTACTCCCGCCCGTCTGAAATTTTTAAAAACAGGCGCGGGAGAAACGGCGCAGTGCGTTGATATATTAAACCGAATAGCTTTAGCCAATCCTCAAGTGTCGTTTTCTTTGTTTGATGACAAAAAGAAAAAAATCAGCCTAAACGGAAGACAAGGCGATTTGTTTGACAGCAGGCTTAAACGTATCAGCGATGTTTTGGGACGCGATTTCGGCGATAATTCACTGCTAATCGATGCAAACCGAAATGATTTGAAAATCAGCGGTTTTGTAAGCCTGCCGACATACAGCAAAGCCAACACTCTTTCACAGTATTTGTTTGTAAACAATCGTCCGGTGCGTGACAAACTGCTGTTGGGAGCACTTAAAGCTGCTTATCAAGGAGTGTTGGAATTGGGGCGTTATCCGGTTTGTGCTTTGTTTTTTGATGTTAATCCCGAATTAGTTGATGTTAATGTTCATCCGACAAAAGCCGAAGTTCGTTTTTATGATGGAAATGCGGTGCGGGGATTGTTAATCAGCGCTGTGCGCAATGCTTTGATGCGCGGAAGTATGCAAACGGCGCAAACCGCTGATTTTTCTCAAATAGTAAATAATGATTCAGCGGAAGAAAATATTCCTGATACTGTTTTTTTACATGAAAATGCAACAATCTCCAGACCGTTTTTAACGCCGTTTCGTCCGCCGTTACCACGAAAAATTTTAGCAGATGATGTCGATTTTCCTGAACTTAAAAATTCTTTTTCGGTTAAAACTGAAGATATTTCGGCAGAAGATGCAGTCAATCAACAGCCTGTCGGTTTTTTAGGAATGGCAAAAGCTCAGTTTCATAATACTTACATTATTTCGCAAACTGAAGACAGTGTGATTATCATTGATCAACATGCGGCTCATGAGCGGATTGTAATGGAAAGATTCAAAGCTAATATGGCATCTGAGCAACAACCTCAAACGCAATTGCTGCTTATTCCAGAGGTTGTTGATTTAAGTTTGTCCGAGAAAACAGCTTTATTGGAAAACTGCGAAGAGTTGAAAAAAACGGGAATGATTATTGAGGAGTTCGGCATGACAGCGGTTATTGTGCGTGAAATTCCGGCGTTAATTAACGGCTGCGATATTAAAAATCTGGTTAAGAGTTTGGCTGAACAGATTCTGGAATGGGGAAAAGATTTTGCCTTGGAAGATAAAATAAACCATATTTGCGCGACTATGGCTTGTCATGGTTCGGTTAGAGCAGGGCGCAGTTTGAATGTGGCTGAAATGAATGAACTTTTGCGTGAAATGGAAAACACACCGCACTCCGGACAATGCAACCATGGCCGTCCGACTTATATTGAGTTAAAATTAAAAGATATTGATAAATTATTTCATCGATAGCATTTTTTAACTTGACAGAGGAATTTATATTTTGTAAACATACATCCGATGGCGAAAGTAGCTCAGTTGGTTAGAGTGTCGGTTTGTGGTACCGAATGTCGTGAGTTCGAGTCTCATCTTTCGCCCCAATAAGAAAAGCCGCTTGCAAAAGCGGTTTTTTTTATTGGAAAAAAGGCAAGTGGTATCCAACTTTCAAGAGCCGAGGTATAAACTTTAACTTTTATTAAATGAGTATTATCAAAAATTGTTGAAAGTAAATTTTTTTTTATTGATTTTAGTTCCTTTTGATATATACAATCCACCTTGTTCTAAGCGAGTATAATTCAATGGTAGAATGAGAGCTTCCCAAGCTTTAAATGCGGGTTCGATTCCCGTTACTCGCTCCATCTTTGTACTAAGAGTGCTCAATATGAAAAAATTGTTTATTTTGTTTGTTGCTGCCGGCTGCTTGACCGCATTTCAGACTAATGCTGCTTCTTTGACAGAAGTTGCGCAATCTGCTCAGCATTCTGTTGACAGCGCGGCATCTTCAGTTGATACGGCTATCGGAAATGTTTTGGATATAGCAAATCAGAAAAAAGCTGATATGGAAAATAAAAAAGCCGAAATAGAAAAGGCTCAGCAGAAAAAAGAAGCTGAAGCAGCAGCTAAAAAAGCCGAACGCGAAAAAGCTGTTGAAGATACAAAGAACAGTTTAAACAATCTTAAAAATGCTTTTACAAAATAAAATTGTTTGGTTTTGATTAAAAATGCCGTCTGCAGATTAATGCGACGGCATTTTTAATACATTTTTTTTAGTGAAAAAAGTTGACAAAATATAATTACTTTGTGTATACTGACTTTATAAAAAAATTATTAACAAAAATAAAAAATATATAATTATGAAAAAGATTGTTATCATCAAGACTGTGAACATGGTAAACAACGTAGACAACCGTCCTAACACCTATCTCAATCAGGAGAATAGAGTATGCGAAGACGGAGTATTCACAGAGCAACTTGTTTCTACACAGGCTGCAGTTGAAGAAGATGGTGTTTGCCGCGACCTTCGTACCAATCAGCTGATTGACACAAAGGGAAAACGAGTAGAGCGCGCCCAGCCTGGAACTGTTTTCAGCTATCCAGATGGTTACAAAGCTTTAGTCACCCGTTTTTGCAACGGTAAAGTTGCGGTTTTGACCACGTTTGTTGTCTCTGCCGCTTCAATGCACATTGTTAATGTGATGTAAGCGAAAAAGCAATCCCGAAAAGGTCTCTTCAAAAAAGAGACCTTTTTTTTGTGAAAAAATGTTGACAAAAAATATAAAAAATGTGACTATGCAAAACAATCAATTAATTATTAACATAATAAATTATTAGTGTATGAAAAAAGAAGCAATTGTTTTGGTTGGTAACAAGAAAAGCGCACCTTCGTCTTCTTTTGCTGTTTTTGAAACCATTAATTCATGGGCAACACTGAAGGAAATTAAGGTTATACCAAACGGTCATTATTTTGCCGTTCTCGTTGTCAACGGTAATCCTGACATTCGTCCGGATTTGTTTGTACAGGGATACAGACCGCATTCATCCTGTCGAGTTATTCATACCGATCGCCGCCGTTATGGCGAGTTTGTTCGCAATGCTAGACCTGAATTTAAGGATGATGTTATCTTCTACGATTCTCAATTGTATCAGATTAAGGGCGATCTTGAAGTCGAACTTATTCTGAAAAGCGGTGAAAGTCAAAATGCTGACGAGATGCAAAAACTTGCACAGCGTATTTGTAACGATCACGGCTATATTCAACTCGAGCCATTGGAAACGTATGAGTATGCTTGTCCTGTTTCGGTCGGCTATTTTTTGGCTGGTCGTAAGTACCACATTAGAGCAACGCTGGTTGGTAAGGTGAATGAACTCTCAATGGAGAAAAAGCTCCTTATTTTTGAGTATGAAACCGGCATACCAGCGCTTGTTGAGTACCAATCTGATTGTTTAACACGTTAATTTCTTAGCATTATGTACAAGACTTTAGCATTACGCATGTTACGTAAGTTTAAGAGAATTATTATCTTTTTGAGTGAGGCGGTTACAGATTTTTTTGTTCCGCCAAAAGCACGAAAGATTTTTCGCTCTGACTACTAAGTAACTGCAAAGTAAAGCGCCTTTCTCTTGAAAGGTGCTTTTTTTAAAAAAAAGCTATTTATAAAAACATATAGACAAAAAAATTGATTTTTTTAAAAAAACTTGTATGATATAAATATATTATATTTTACAAGGTTAACAAAAAATGCAAAATACAGCAAACAAAACTGAAAATGTATCTTTGGTTCTAAATATTGAAGAAGATATTAAAATTCCTCAAGATACAGTAGATGACAGAAAAAATATTATTGATACTGGAAATAGTAGAAAAATTAGAAATTATGGTCGTCCTAAGTTGGATTTAACCATTGAAGAAATAAAATTAAACCAAAAAAAACTCGATGAAGAAAATCTAAAAGTTATTAACAAAAGCTTTGCTGATGGGCAAATTGACGCAGAAACCAGAGAATATTTAATAAAATACTATACTGATGGTAACAAAATTTATGAAGAATTTAAAAAAAGTTTGAATGGGTTGCTTGGTGGACAACCTAAATCTATTCATTATATCAATTTATTAACTGGAAAAGTAGATAACGAAACTCCTTATTTTGACGAACACGTCAGTCCTCAAAATACTATGATGTATGAATATGAAATTAATGCTCCTTGGCGTTTAGAAAATCAAATTCCGGCAGCAAAGGGAGAAAAAATTCTTATAAAAGTCATTATGCCAAAGATGAAAAGTATTGAACGTGTTTTAGAAAAAGTTCGAAAAGGTGGAAAATATGATCTGGAACGTCAAGAAGAACTGAAAAAGCAGTCTATGGGTAAGAGTGTTGACAAAGCTAAGTTACGCACTCCCTTGCAAAAGCTTAAAGATGTTTTGCGTTGTACAATATTAGCTCCGAGGTATGATGATGTTTTGGCGCTTTATAACTATGGTTTAGATACACAAAGAACAATCAAAAGTTCTAGACCGAGCAAATATTTGGATAATGATGTAAAACACGCAGCTGATTTTTTTAAAAATATAAAAAATTATCGAGATATGAAAACGTATCTTCGTGTTGATGATAGTAATGGGAACAGGATGTTTGGCGAAATACAATATAAAACCGAAGTTCAGTTTTTTATGGCCGACATTAAAACTCACTTAGAATACGAAAAAGCTCGTAAATATCAGCAAATGTTTTATGATACAATGTTGAAAGGTGATAAAAAGCTTCTTAATTCAAAAATATATATGTGTTTGCTCAATATTCAAAAATTAAACAGCAATTCTTTTGAACGCTACAACATGTTGGTTTTGCAAGATATGAGAAAAATGGAAGATCAGCTGAAAGCCAGCGGTTGCCTTGCAGATGCAGACGGAACTTATCCCCTATGTCGAAAATTGTTGGACAAAAATTTGTTGGTGCGCTCATCAAGAGCGTTGACCGATGATTCTTTTTCAACGTATCCTGCGTGGGTAAAAGATGTTTATCGTCGATATTATCAAAATGTTGATGCAAAATATTTAGTTGATTTAAGAAAAAATAGAATGATGCAAAAAAATTAGAAAAGATATTGACAAAATAAACAAAATAAGCTATCTTTTTATTCATAGAAAATATTATTAATTTAAATTATAAAGACATGAAACAGATTAGCAAAAATGAAAAAATCGTAGTGTTAATAACTTTCTTTCCTCGTTACACAGCACAGACACCTGACTACATGGATTACAAGGCTGAGAACTTAAATGGTGTTCATCCTTGTATTCAGGCTGCTGATGGTTCACTTCGTGACTTGCGCACAAGCGAGCCTGTTGCAACTCCTGAGAAGAACTTTGTTCTTTGGAGAGCCGGTTCAGGAACTGTTTTTGAGTATCCAGACGGTAAGAAGTTGTTGATTTCGCGCCTGCTCAACCTTAGACGCACTACGGTTGTTATCGAGGAAGGTGATAACTTCACTTTCAATCCTTTAAGCATGGTGCTTCACAAAGTGAAGGACCACGTTGCCAAGGAAGTTGCGTAATCATCGTTTATCTACAAAAAAGCTTTCTTTCTTTTTGAAAGAAAGCTTTTTTTTATGCTTGATTATCTACTCAAAACGCCTTAACAATATTCATATTATGCAATTTGTAGATGAAGGATATATTGTCGATTTACGAAGATACGGAGAAAGTTCCGTAATTGTCAGCGTAGTGAGTAAAAATCATGGCTTACTGCGCGGTTTTGTGCGAGGCGGCCTGAGCAAAAAAAATCTTGGCGTTTACCAATTGGGAAATTTGATAAATATTGATGCTTATGCCCGTATTGAAGAAAATATGCTGTCTTTCAAAACCGAATTGCTCCATCCGACAGCAGTAAAATTTATGGATGACGCCGCCAAACTTTCGGCATTATCCGCTTTATGTTCATTGAGTGTGGCATGTTTGCCGGAAAATGAAAATTTGGAACGTTTTTATTATTATATAGAAAGTTTTTTCCAACTGATTGATGAAAAAAACTGGCTGACCAATTATGCTTTTTTTGAATTTTATTTGCTGGAATATTTAGGAATAGGGCTTGACTTAAATGAATGCGCAGCAACCGGAACAACCGAAAATTTAGAATATGTTTCTCCTCGAAGCGGTAAAGCCGTATGTGCGGAAGCGGGAGAGCCTTATAAAGAAAAATTGTTTTGCTATCCGCATTTTATTATTGATAAAAATTATACTCCTCAGCGTTATGAATTGGCAAATTTACTGAAGATGACCGGTTTTTTCCTCAATAAAAACTTTTTTCAAATCCATAGCTTGAAATTTCCGTTAAACCGTGCTAGTTTGCTAGAAAATCTAGACTTGTAAGAGAAATTATGGCTGAAACAGAACAAAAAATCAGAGATGTGCAACTGGCTGAAGAATTGAGCAAAAGATATTTGTCTTATGCTATGTCAACCATCGTTTCACGTTCGCTTCCGGATGTCCGTGACGGGCTCAAACCGGTGCACAGACGCTTGATGTACGCAATGCGTCAACTCCATTTGGATCCAAAATCAGGCTTTAAAAAATGCGCCCGTGTTGTCGGCGATGTTATCGGTAAATATCATCCGCATGGCGATAGTGCGGTTTATGGCGCAATGGCTCGTTTGGCTCAAGATTTTTCTGTGCGCTATCCGTTAGTTGACGGACAGGGAAATTTTGGAAACATTGACGGCGACGGTCCGGCTGCAATGCGTTATACTGAAGCCAGATTGACAGATTTTGCAATGGCTCTGATGGAAGGCTTAAACGATAATGCCGTCGACTTTATGGAAACTTACGACGGTGAAGAAAATGAACCATTGGTTATGCCGGCTGCCGTTCCCAATCTTTTGTGTAACGGCACATCAGGTATTGCTGTTGGTATGGCCACTAATATTCCTCCGCATAATTTAAGCGAAATTTGCGATGCATTATTATATATGATTGAAAATCCTCAATGTGAAATCGAACCTTTGGTCCGCCGTTTAAGAGGTCCGGATTTTCCGACCGGAGGGGTTATCGTTGATAAATTTTCAAGCATTTTGAATGCCTATACCTCAGGCAAAGGTGTTTTCAGAATTAGAGCCAAATGGGAAAAAGAAGATCTTGGGCACGGACAATACCAAATTATTGTAACCGAAATTCCGTATATGGTTCAAAAAGCAAAATTGGTTGAAAAAATTGCTGAATTGCTGTTGGAAAAGAAAATTCCGCTGTTGAACGACATCAGAGATGAATCGGCGCAGGACGTACGCATAGTTTTGGAACCCAAGAGCCGTATGGTCGATGCAAATTTACTGATGGAACATTTATTCAAACAAACGGAACTGGAAAGCCGTTTTAATATGAATATGAATGTGCTCGATTCTGATGGTGTGCCGCGGGTTATGAGCATAAAAGAAGTTTTGCGTGAATATTTAAACCACAGACATTCGGTTTTGTTGCGCCGTACCAATTTTCGTTTAGATAAAATTAATTACAGATTGGAAATTTTGTCGGGATATTTAACCGCTTATCTCAATTTGGACAGGATTATAGAAATTATCCGCGGCGAAGATGATGCCAAAGCGGTTATGATTAAAGAATTTGCTTTAACCGACAATCAAGCCGAAGCCATTTTGAATATGAAACTGCGATCCCTGCGCAAACTGGAAGAAAGTCAAATAAAAGAAGAATATGATGAACTCAGTGAAGAAAAAGACGGACTTGAAAGTTTGCTCAGCAGTGAAGATAAGCAATGGCAGGCTATTGCGGAAGAAATAAGACAAACCAGCCAGCGTTTTGGTAAAAAAACAGCTTTGGGACGCCGTCGAACCGAATTCGGAGAAGTTGCCGAAACTGTCGAAGTTCCGATTGAGGCTTTAATTGAAAAAGAGCCAATTACGGTAATTTTGTCGCAAAAAGGTTGGATAAGAGGATTGAAAGGACATGTCGATCTTAAAGGCGAATTCAAATTTAAGGATGACGATGAATTAGCTTTTGCTTTGCATGCGCAAACAACTGACAAAATTGTTATTTTGGACAGTTCAGGTAAATTTTTTAACGTTTCCGCCAATGAAATACCAACCGGACGCGGTTTTGGACAGCCATTGCGTTTGATGGTCGATATTGCTAATCAGGATACGGTTACGGCAATGTTCGTTTTTGAACCAAAAGCTTCTTATTTACTGGCTTCTCATGAAGGACGCGGTTTTATTGTTGATGAAAACCACCTTATTGCTCAAACACGTAATGGGCGCAAAATTATGAATGTTGCAGATGGCGAAAAAACAACTTTCTGTACTAAAGTTTGCGGAGATATGGTCGCTATTGTCGGAGAAAATCGCAAATTGCTGATTTTTAAAACAGAAGAAATACCAACAATGGCGCGCGGCCGCGGTGTTGTGCTTCAAAAATATAAAGACGGAGGTCTGTCGGATATTCAGTTTTTCAACGAGGCAGACGGATTTAGTTTTAACCGCTCAGGAGGAGTGGGGGTAGAAACCAATTTACTGACCTGGTTGGGACATCGTGGACAAATAGGCAAACTCGTACCGTTTGGCTTTCCTAAAAACAATAAGTTTTTTAACTGATTAGGACAAAACTATGGCGCTTTATTTATACAAGAGCTATGGTAAGACCATAAATCCGAAAAAGCTTATAATCTTTATCCATGGATATAAAAGTTCAATGGAAGGAATAGCAGCAGAATCTGAAATATTGTCTATGTTTTTGCCAAATACGGTTATTGTTACACCGCAGTCTGATATTAAGAACAAAAACAACCTATCATGGCAATGGTATAATATCGGTGATGATGATAAGCAGCATCGAAGACATAATCCGCAAGCCTCGGTGGAAGAAATTATCGAAATTTATAATCGTTCAGGAAAGCAAATTTCCCAACAAGCGAAAGCGATAAACATTTTTATTGATGAAATGCAAAAGCTATATAAAGTTGATGATTCTAAAACCTATATTATCGGCTTTTCACAGGGGGCAATGATGGCTGTTTATACGGCGCTTAGCCGCAAAGCAACAATAGGCGGCTGTTTTGCGCTGTCTGGAGTTATTGCCGGCAAAGATTGTTTAGAAGAAGAAATAAATAATAAAACACCGATTTTTATGCTTCATGGAACGGATGATAATATCGTGCAATATAAAACCCTTGATTATTCAATCAGTTGGCTTGAAAAACATAATATAAAAGTTGAAGCTGTGCGTTATAACGGTCTTAAACATAATATATGTGTCGATGAACTTGATTTTATAGCTGAAAAAATATTACAAATGTAATTTTGTACGCTACAACAAAAACAATATTTTTATTGTTTTTCAATGCAATATTTTATAAAACTATACATAATATTTATTATGCGACAATTAACTCTACACCTTTTCTTGCAACTTTATTTGCAGTTTTCTTTAAATGTTTTCACAAATTTTTTTGCTCAATAAATCTGATTAAAATATTGTTTCCCAAAATAGATATCCCTCAGTAAACTTTTGGTTCTATAACGGCTACAAAACTAACGGTTTGACCACGGTTGGCGTAAAAAGCTTGTTATTCCAACACCTTGGTATTCAGCCCCAAGTAAACTTGGGGTTTTCTGTAAAGCTTGTAATAAATTTTGCCAAGATTACAAATTGAGTTGGCATTTATGACTTTTGAGCTGCTGATACTTTGAAATGCGATTTGTCAGCATTTTTTATAGGCTTTATGAAATTTCAACTGGAAATCGCAATAATATATATGTAGTAATTATTGTTTTTACCGAAACACTACATTGCCGCTTTTATAAGTTGTTGAGTATAAATATTTGATGGATGATTAAAAATCATATCAGCTGTATCATATTCAACAGCCTTTCCATCTTTCATAACTAAAACAAAATCAGCCATTGCCCTAACCGCCTTCATATCATGAGATATAAACAGATAACTTATATTTCGTTTATTTTGAATATCTTGTAATAATTTCAAAATTTGAGCTTGTATTGTAACATCAAGAGCTGATGTCGGTTCATCTAAAATCAAAAGTTTTGGCTCCAAAATCAAAGCGCGGGCAATCGCTATGCGCTGCCTCTGCCCTCCTGAAAATTGATGAGGATATTTTTGAATATCGTCTTTTGAAAGTCCTACTTCTTTTAGTACAGATAATACTTTGTTTTGTATATCTTTTTTGTTCAATTTTTTATAATTGACTACCAATCCTTCACTTACAATCTGCTCGATTGTCATACGCGGATTAAGAGAATTATACGGATCTTGAAAAACAATTTGAATATCTTTGCAGAAACTACGTCGGTTTTTTAGGTTAAGTTCTTGTTTTTCAAAAATAATTTTTCCGGCATAAGCATTTAGCCCGATTAATGATAACCCCAAAGTAGTTTTGCCGGAACCAGATTCACCGACAACCCCTAATGTTTGACCGGCATATAAATTAAAAGACACATTATTTACGGCTTTAATAGTTTCTTTTATTTTTCCCCAGAAGTTTTTTTTGAGTGGAAACTCAACAGACAAATTTTCGACAGACAATAGTTTGTTTTTTGATTTTATCTTATTTTCTTTCAATAAGTTAACAGAATTTATTAATGTTTTTGTATAACTTTCTTTCGGCGTGTAAAAAATTTGTTTAACATTTCCCTGTTCAATAATTTTCCCCTCTTTCATAACTAAAACATTATCAGCGATTTTTTTTATGACCGATAAGTCATGGCTGATAAAAATGATAGCCATTCCAAGCTTTTGCCGCAATTCTAGCAACAAAGCAATAATTTGCTCTTGAACGGTAACATCTAATGCTGTGGTTGGTTCATCAGCAATTAAAAGCTGGGGATTATTAGCAATTGCCATTGCAATCATCACTCTTTGCCTTTGTCCGCCTGAAAGTTCAAAGGGATAAGCATTAAGCCGTTTTTCAGCATTTTGAATACCAACTAATTTTAGCAAATTCAAGGCCTTGTCCAATGCTTCTTTATGTGATGATTTTTGGTGTAAAACAATGGTTTCGGCAATTTGTTGTCCTATTTTATGCAACGGATTGAGAGAAGACATAGGTTCTTGAAAAATAAAGCCGATTTTTTCTCCGCGAACCGAGCGCCACATTTTATCATCAGCCTTTGTCATTTCTTGTCCCAAGAGTTTTATAGAACTCTCGGACATACAAGGAAAAAGCCCCAAAACAGACAATGAAGTCAAAGATTTTCCTGAACCGGATTCACCGACTATTCCTAAAATTTCTCCGTTTTTTAGGTTGAAAGCAACGTCTTTTACCACCCGTTTTCCGCTTTCAACTTCTATGTTGAGATTTTTAACTTCAAGTAAATTCATTGCCGCGCCTTTCTGCTATCAAGAGCGTCACGCACGCCTTCTCCTATAAAAATCAGCAGTGTTAACAAAATTGATAAGACCATAAATACGGAAATTCCAATCCACGGAGCCTGTAAATTGTCTTTTCCCTGTCTTACCAAATCACCCAACGATGGATAATCCTGCGAAAGTCCCAATCCCAAAAAGTCAAGCGCTGTCAAAGAAACAACGGCTTCCGAAATCAAAAAAGGAATAAACGTAATGGCCGCAACAAGTGCATTAGGAAGAATATGCCGATATATTATCCGCCAATTTCCAACTCCTAAGGCTCTGGCCGCTTTTACAAATTCAAAATTTCTGGTACGCATAAATTCAGCTCGCACCATTCCTGTCAATGCTGTCCAAGAAAAAAACAACAAAATTACCAACAACGTCCAAAAACTAGGGACAAAAAGGCTGGCAACGATAATTAAAATAAAAAGCTGCGGCAAAGAATCCCATATTTCAATAAAACGCTGCATAATAATATCTATTTTTCCTCCAAAATACCCTTGCACTGCGCCGGCGAATATTCCGATAAGCGATGATATAAAAGTAAGGATAAACGCAAAAACAACAGAAAGCCTTACACCATATAAAAGACGTGCCAAAATGTCTCTGCCTTCATCGTCTGTTCCCAACCAATGACGAAAACTTGGAGCGGACGGCGTTGGCGTTTTTAACTCAAAATCAACCGTATTAAACGAAAAAGGAATTACTGGCATTATCAGCCAACCATTGCTACGGATATTATCGGCTATAAATTCATCTTTATAGTCTGCCGGTGTTGGAAAATCTCCTCCAAACTCCATATCAGTATAATTTTTAAAAATTGGAAAATATAG
>ENA-ORNT01000965-ORNT01000965.1-human-gut-metagenome-genome-assembly--contig:-NODE-965-length-20054-cov-6.128256_pt1 | contig 20054 bp, 21 predicted proteins | sample MGYA00242120_ERZ509032 | MGnify/ENA primary metagenome ERZ509032 (study PRJEB26280, sample SAMEA2338729) | human gut metagenome | biome: human gut; feature: human-associated habitat; material: faeces...
GCGCATTATGCCTTGGCTTCGGCTTTTTGCGTTTGCCGGAAGGATGGTGGCTTGATATTGAAGTCCTAACCACGACCGGCAAATCAATCTTTTCCAGTTAAACCTTCTGTCTTCTCCGGCGTGTCAGCTGTCGGAGGAAGTAAATGGCGGACAATTAAAAAATGGAGGAACTCTTATGAAGAAAAAACTATTTGCACTCCTACTCAGCATTGTAATGGTAGCTGGATTGCTACCGACCGTAGCCTTTGCTACGGAAAACTACAATCTGTATGTAAACGGCGAACAGTTCACAAGCGAAAAGCTCTCTATCGCTTGTGGAGAAGGAACCGCAAGCTATGACCCGAATACAAAGACCCTTACGCTTAACAATGCCACAATTACAAACGGCGGCAAAAGCGATGAAAATCCTAAGTACGGTATCAGAGTAGTCGGAGACACCGATTTAACGATCAAACTTTCCGGCACAAACAGCATTACTTTAGATAACGGCGGCGGAATTTTTGCAGACGGTAGCAGTGATAATTACAATATTATCGGTGACGGTAAGCTTACAATCAATGTAAAATGGGATGCACTCTATACGCTTAATGGCAACATAAACATATCCGAAGGTGCAGAGCTTGATATAACTTCTGCCAATGGCTGCGGAATTACTTCTTATAATAAAGGAATACTTTCCATTGACGGCGCAAAGGTTGCGGTTTCTTCCTATTACACTGCTGCAAGCGCCAAGGAACTGGAAATCAAAAACAACAGTGAGGTTGCTTTGAGTGCAAGCGCGGATCAATTTAACGCAGTGTATATGGGCGATGAAAACGGCGCGGGCAAAATTGAAATTATCAACTCCAAGGTGGAAGCAACAAGCTATTATCCCGCTTTGTTTACCGAGGGCAATCTGACGGTTAACGGCGGCGAGGTAAAATGCACCTCTACTGCGGACAGCGCAATATGGACAAACGGCAATATTCTGATCAAGGGCGGCGCCAAAGTAACCACTGACGGTAAATACCCGATGGGCGGTGACGGTACTTTTACCGTAGAAGAAGCAGAGATTGATGCAAAGAATACGAATGCAAATAATATCCCTGCAATTTTCGATGAATGTGTGCCTGTGATTGCCGATGGCTATCATCTGAACTATGCAAAAGCTGTAGACTCGGAAGGAACAGAAATTGACCTGCTTTCCAGCGGTAATCAGTACTTTGCACTTTATAAAAATGTTCATTTTATCACAAAGGCTGTCTATCCGGTTTCTTTCGTTGTAACGCCAGTCGGTCTGACCAATGTTGTTGTTAAAGTGAATGGTCAGGAGGTTACCGGCTCTGTCAGTTTGGAAGCAGGAACTTACCCTGTTGAAGTAACAGCCGATAACTGCAAAGCATACACCGGCAATATAACGATCACCGCCGATGCGGCAACGCATACGCAGACGGTTGCAATGACTTATTTACCTGCCGACTACACTAAGGTCGACGAAGCCATTGCCAAGGCAAAGGCACTGAACAAGGACAACTACAAGGACCTCACCGCCGTGGAAGCTGCCGTCAATGCTGTTGTCCGTGACAAGAACATCACTGAACAGAGCGAAGTTGATGCAATGGCGAAAGCTATTAAAGATGCGATTGCTGCCCTGCAATACAAGGACGCCGACTACACCAAGGTTGATGCAGCCATTGCCAAAGCAAATGCACTAAACAAGGACAACTACAAGGACTTCTCCGCTGTGGAAACCGCCGTCAATGCCGTTGCCCGTGGTAAGAACATTACCGAGCAGGGCGAAGTAGATGCCATGGCAAAGGCTATCGAAGATGCCCTTGCCGCCCTGCAATACAAGGACGCCGACAAGACCACCCCGGCTCCTGCTGCCACGGCCACTCCGGCACCTGCTGCCACGGCCACTCCGGCACCTGCTGTAACAGCCACACCTCAGTACACCATTCCGCAGACCGGCGACACAAGCACCCCTGCTTTGCTGGTTGTCCTTATGCTTGTCAGCGGTAGTGCAGCCATTGGTACAGCCGTTGTTGCCAGCAAGAGAAAGCACAACAGATAACTGAACAGCCCCCGTTCCATCTTCCGGGCAAAGCAAAAGCGCCGCAGCGATGTGGCGCTTTTCTATTGCCACAAAGCAGCAAATAGTGGGCTTTCCTACCATAAGCGACAAAGTTATATTTCCCACCGTCGTAAAGCCCCTCATATCAAATAAAAACGTCCAAAATCGCCCCGAAAGCGAACAGTTCGGGAGATGTTGGGCGTTTTTCTATGCTCTACTTGCGGACAATTTGAGAGAGCATAAGTCCATCTCTTTACGCCCGTTCGCCACTTGTCTTGCGCCCATCCAGACAGTATGTTATAATGTATAATATTTCATGGAATTGTTGGGGGGCTTACTATGTTTGCTTTACAAGTGGTCTGGTTCTACTTACTTATGCTTGCCGTTCCGCTAGCCATTGGCGGGGTGGTTTTTCCCTGAGCGGAGCGTAATTTCTCCTGTGTCATATCTAGCAGGACTTGCCACTGCTTGGGGCACATATGAGATCATCGGTTTGCCCTGTGCTCTGTTGTTTAAAACATCACTTACCACCCTTACTGTGTTGTGGAGTGCAGTAATGATCCTGATGACTGTTGCTGGCGTATTGGTTCGGTATACCCACGGTCGAATGGCACTATTACCTGCAAAGGGCTTGCGACTATCCCGGACAGCCCGGATCTTATTGGCGCTGGTTATTGTAATGGTTGTGTTGCAGACAGCCCGCACCGTGACTGGATATTTTCTCGCCTTCGATGACTCAGATTATTTAGCTCAATCTACAACCGCCCTCTACACCAACACCATCAACCAGTATGAACCGCAGACTGGCCGCCAAGTTGATATTTTGGATCAAATCGAGCCACATCATAAAATCGCACTCTGGGGCATCATATGGGCCACAATGACCCAGCTTACAGGCATCCACCCATCCATTCTCTGCCGGACGCTCCTACCTGTTATTGTTATTCCTGCCGCCTATATCATTATGTACCTGATTTTGAAGGACATGTTTGGTGGCGAAGAAGAAAAGCCCTTGGCAGGTCTACTATTTCTACAGATTGCTTATGAACTGGGTAGCTGTGGAGGCGGCGCCCGACAATGGTGGCTGCTTATGTACAGCTGGTACGGCAAAACTGTGACCGCTATGCTCATTTGCCCGTTTATTCTGTACCTGTTCCTTATTCTCGAAAACGAAACCAACAAAAAACATCAGCTACAGCTCTGGATTCTGCTAGCCCTGACGGCCTGGGCCGGCTGTATGGTAGCAGCTTCGTCCTTCCTTATGGTTCCCTTCCTCTTAGGCGTACTTGGCCTGTGTCATTTTGTCCGAAAGCGGAATTTGCTTTTCTGCATCAAGTTAGGCATCTGCATCATTCCCTGCCTGGCTCTTTACTACATCACTCGCTAACTGGTGGAGGCAGGAAAAATGAATCGTTTACATGAATTGTTTTCAATCGCTCTTGATGTATTTAATCTTGCCACTTCCCGTGGGTTCTATTTCCTTCCCTTTTTGTTTGCTATTGCTTATCTCATTTTATCAGATGATGAAAAGCACAAACGAACCATCACATTTCTTTTGGCTCCGACTGCATTGGGAATGCTTATCCTGCTTTCCCCATTCGTAGGTAGCTACGCCGAGGGACGCGATTATATACAGATATGCCGCTTTTACTGGACATTACCGTTCGACCTAATCGTTGCATACTGCATTGCAGACAGTCTGTGGAAGGCCAAACGTCCAGCAGCCAAGGCTGCGCTTATAGCGGTATTAGCTTTGGGCGTAATGTCCTCCACTCGTCAGTATAACACCATCCTCCCTAAGGTAGACATCGGCTGGCCTTGGGAAGTAGCTGCGAACCTGTATAAGGTACCCGCATCTGTTGAGAAAACCTGTGATATTATTCTAACAGAGCAAAACGGTGAAGCCTGTCGTGCTGCTTTTCCTCACGATCTAGCCATGTATGTCCGTCAGTATGATGCAACAATCATGATGCCCTATGGGTCGTATAGCGAATGGAGAAATTTTCAATCCCCCTGCTTCGGGCCTATAAACGGTGATCAGATTAACTTGGATGAGGTCGAACAGGTTGCTCTAGAGGATGGGCTTGATTATTTTGTACTGGACCAGAGCAAAATAGTCAGTGGTTCTTTAGTGAATTACGCTGAGATTGATTCTGTTCCGGATGGAGAAGAATCCTATGGTGTTTACAAGAGAATCTCCTCCGTGGCATAGCTTTCGCAGCCAATGCATATATCGTGCATATATCGGTGCAGTAGCGACGCTTGCACGGAGTTTTAGCGACACTTTCACGCGCTAAAGCCCCAACCTATGTATTGGAAACAAACGGATAATATAATAGGTCACTCTGTCTGAATGTTTAAGCCACCCTCACCGGTGACCATGGCAGCCAAAAGCTCTGACAGCGTTTTTACTGGCAGAGTAAAAGTCAATCGTCTAATTCGGGTGCCGGGATACCATTTCTTTGCAGTAAAGCCTCCAAAAGATGAATGCGCCGTAACAACCGATCAATTTCAACCTGCATCTCGTGGAATGTTTCGGTGGCCTCTTCCTCTGCAACATTGGCTACCATGAGTTGAACTTCAGTAAGCGATCAATACCCCCGTGAAGGCAAAAAATAAGAGCATCTCGGTTTCGAGGTGTTCTTATTTTTTGCCTTCACGGGGGATTATTGATCGGTTACGAACAGAAATAAGCCCCTGTCATATGGATCCATTTTGAAGTTCTGCATAACATACGGGACCAGACTTCGAAGCCCTTTGCGCATATCTGTATACCCGGTAACGATATACACATTTTGGGCCTGACGAATATCTCCCAGCATTAGGCGAGTCCTTTCACAATTTCCAGAATGTATGCAGCAGGCAGAGTACTTGGCAAGAAAATTGACACTCCATCTTTCTGGATGCGAATCTCCTGGTGCGATTTATTGGCTGGAATACTGTTGACGGGTGCTGGCGGAGCTATTTTCACAGGGACTATTGCCTGCTGTTCCATGACTTTCCCAGCTGCCTCATCCCTTAGCAGCGCCTGCCAGCGCATGAAGCTGGAATATGCAATTCCGTTTTCAGAACACCATTCACGGTTGGTTTTCCTGCTATGAGCACATTCCTTGATTAGCTTCAGATAATGCTGCTTTTTTAAACTGTGATATTCACCCGCCATTTTTTACTCCATCTTTTTAGATTCTTAGACTTCTCAGAATCTATTATCGCACTTAATGGACTTAATTTCTAGCCAGGGGATTATTGATCGCATACCGTGAAAGTGGGGTTACTTTCCCGACGCGGTGGGGCTAAAACTCCGTGCACATGGGGCTTTCGGAGCGATTTATGCATACTGTGTAACACACAATACGCAGAAGAGCGCACGACTGTTCAGCCTAATACAGATGTCCTATAATCTTTCAGCAGAAGGCAGCGATGCCGATGCCTGTTATCTGGAAAGCGTCATTAGTAGAGAAAGAAATCCCCTGCTCAAACAAGCTCTGCAAGATGACTCCCTGTTCAGGTGGTGAAATTATGTGCCGTTTCCCAGTTAGGGTACTTTTTCTGGAAATTCACATTCATGTACGATGAAGAACTTTCGCCACCAACTTTTTCACCTTTCTTGTTAATCTTGTTGTAAACACAATCGCCTGAAAACCAAATTCGCTATAAGTATCTACGAGTTTATTCCTTTTAATTTCTTTAATCCTACCTGTGTCAAATGGTAATTGCATATCTCCATACAACACCTCTATTTCAGACAATTCAACATTATCACATGAGAACACAATTTTTAATTCCTTGCACTCAATAATAATATCCGACTTGAAAATTGTATCTCTTCCATAAGGATTAATCTTATCCACGCTACCAATTACATTACCATCAACATATATCGTAAGATTAATAGGCCTTATTTCAATTGTATTTAAGCTCCCGTGAAAAATGATTCTATCGAATTTTACGCTCTTCTCCCATTTCGCCTTGACCCATGCATTATTACCATCAGGAGCCCAAGTGCCCCTTGAATAGCTAATTAAATACGGATTCTTTTCTATTATATTAGACGTATCAAGAATTAAGAAATCCCGAAGCTTTTCAGCATCACCCGATGAAGCAGTTAATTGAGAATTACACAACAAGTTATCCGTTCTTCTATTCCAAAACACATTATCATCATTAACTATAGATTTTGCATGGAGTACCGCATACTGACTCTTATGACAGGCCAAAGCCTTATAAGCTTTACGCTTCCAGATAATTCGTTTTTTCTCCAGTGTTTTAATTGATACTCTTTTATCCCATTCATACGAAACATTCGACAGCAGACTTTGTTTCTGAGTTGTCAAATTAATATCCGTAGCTACATAATCTTCCACACCATAATAAGCGGTCTCATAGCAAAATCCTTTTAGTACAAATGGTTTGTACTTGTGGTCTTCCTTTAGAATTTTACCCATGACATGATCAAAAGCCAATGAGAGCATTCTATGGTCAGAATGAAAATCAAAATCTGTAGCAAATACAACGACAGGCTTTAAGGAGAGAATGGTTTTCTCAATGCTCTCTTCTATCCTTTTATCTCCATTTGTATAAAAATGTGTTCCCGCTTTATTAGCTGTGTCTGGATAATCAAGGAAAATAATATGTTCTCTATTTATTCCCCATACTGCACATGCTGCTGTTGCTTCTTGTTTTCTTACAATTGCATGTCTATGATTAGTGTCAATAGAGCTATATAGTACATATACTTCATATTGTGTCAGAACATCCATTATGTTACCAACAAGATTTGTTTCATCGTCTTGATGTGGGACAATAATTAAAGCTGTATTTTTTATATTCACAAATCTCAGCTCCTTTTAGCCAAAGAAAGCATTATATATTCTGTTATAGCTCTTATCGTCTTTATGTGCAATGATTAATAAAGAAGTAATAACAGTCATGCTTGTAACTATAACAAAAGCATCCATGCCATTCACATTTTGAAAACTCTTTATCGCAGACCATGTAAAAAAGAAGAGCATATGCGTAAAATACACAACCTTGCTACTATGGCGCAACTTGACATATACACTACTTGCGGGAAGATTTATTTGAATTATAGGCAGAAACAGACAAAACACCGTTATATATCTGAGAGCATATACGATAATCGAATATGGTACTATATAACTTGAAACTATACATTCAAAAGCAACTGCAAATAAGGCATTCTTATTATATCTCATTTTTTTCTCGGCAATTAGCATTCCCAAAGCAAAATAACCAATGCCCATAAAAAGACGACCATTAATTATTGTTTGTTTTGCCAATCTTACGACCACGGAAAACGTCGCAATATTAGATCCATCCAATACTATCGCGGAAACAGCTGCTCCTATTACAAACAACGCCAGTGACACATAAAAAACACCAAAAGAATAAAGACTGCCTTAAGCTTATTTATAATCTCCGAGTCTTTCTTACTAATCACATAGTTCATGTTATCGCTTTTCCTTCATTCTCTTTATAGATTTCTCATTACTTGTCACATCTCAAGTTCATCATTGAGAAGTGCGTGATTATTTGAGGAACATATTCCTATTCTTTTCTATTTTAATTTCAGAATTAAATATATTTCTTACTTACAATAGTTTTAATATCATATGCGATCATAAATATTATTAAAGTAAATCCAAGGTATCCATTTATTCCATACAATATATTAATTAGACCTTTGTATGGAACAAAACAAGCAATCGCACATCCAACTACACCAAATAGAATTGTTAGAAATTTGTATTTAATTGTTTCCTCCTTGGATATCATTCTAATGCCCGTCCATAATAGTGGTACCGCCGATGTATATATCCCCGCGCAAATAATAATGGCAAATACTTGAGCTAAAATTGGCGAAATCTGTTCTGCTAAGACTAAAGCCGGAATATCAGCTGCTGCAGTAATATCTATATGCCCTATTAGTGCAACACAGCATATCGCTGCGGTTCCAAATATGAATATCATAGATAACAACGTGCCAAAATTAACTTCACTCAATTTATTTTTTGCGCCAATCTCCGCCAAAAACGCAGCAAACCATAGCACAACAAATCCTCCGTATGATGCACCAGAAAGAAACGGATTCCCATTTCCAACCTGCTCAATGCCTTGTGAATAGGTTCCCGAATCAATGGCTTTCATATTGAAGATCAGATTAGGAAATCCCGTTATCCCAGTCAATACGGTAACCACCAATATCATAACTATGATTATAGGCCCAATTTTGCTTAACATTTTCAATATTCCATCAAGCCCAAATATTACCGTAGCAACAACTAGTATAGTTAATCCTACTGCACCAGCTCCCACGGGTAGATTCCACTGTTGTGTTACGGTCGCACTTGCACCTCCGCACATAACAACGAAACTCATATAACAGAATAGCGCCGAGAAGCCATCAAAAAAAATGGCCACAGCTTTTCCAAATTTGTTACCTAAAACACTGCAATAGACTTTATAAATGTCCCCCCCTCTAGAAATCTTCAGCTTATTTCCATGTGTTGCAAAGGAGACATTTGTATAACAGTATATAATCGCTGCAACTACTATAACCACAATGAACTTAGAACCATATGATGCCTCATATTGCATAACTTCTTGCATTGTAGCAAAACCTGCACCTATATAAAAAGAAATGCATGCACCACATAAAGCCAATATTGAAAGTAACTTTTTTGACATTACTTTTACTCCTTAACTATATGAAGCGTCTTCCCAACCTTGTGAATGCAAACAGACAAGAAAGGATGAATATCCCTCTTTCCTATATAATATTTGCACTTTGCATTTCTAAAATCTCTAAACCACTCTTTTTTTGAAACCATACCTGACTTAACCCTTCTCCGATAATCGTCAAATTCAACCATTGCCTTAAACGGACATTCAATTTTTTTCTCACACTTAGACACCTCTACTTTTCCTAACATTCCATCCGACCAAATTACTGGTAGAGGCATGCCTGCCACCGTAGAAGCGTAACTCCATGTCGAATTTCTAAAGTTCACTTCCAAAAAGTAAAGACTATCATCTTTATCAATCAGAAATTCTATTTCAAAAATCCCCTCAAACCCAATATCCGCTATCATCTCTTTTAGCTTTTTTCTTAATTCATCATTCTCCAAATTTGAGACCGTCATATATGGACTATAGCTATCATCTAGTTTGTAATTATATGTAGAAGCTATAGAAATAAGCACGTCTTCGCCTCTATTGACACTGCACCCCTCCATACACAGTTCATTTTTCTTCACGATATACTTTTGCAATAACACTTTAGGACTTCTTATAACTTTATATGCATTCCGTAAATCATTTTCATTATGGCAAATGATCATATCACCTTTCCAATTATCAAGTGTCGAAATAATTGCCTTTGTTATGATCGGATATTGAATATCCTCTGGTATTTCTCCTTTATCAACAGTCCATGTTTTTAAAAAAGGAATCCCGTGTTTTTCTGCCATTTTGAGAATGTTATACTTATTTTGAAAATAAGCGACTCGACCTTTTTGGCCAGCATTAAAGAAAATAAATCTATCCTGCAGTTCATCATAGTGTTCATCTAAGAAAAACTCTACTTGGTCATCAGACGAAAAAATAAAATTTTGATCATCAGTGAACCTGCTTTTTAGCAAATTATATCCTTCTTCAATCGAATTTACAAAGAAAACTTGTTTAAAGTATTTACTTTTTGATGTGATTTTTCTACTATTCTTAATAATAATTCCATAAGGGTTTATTCCATTTTCACCCAATGAACGAGCTATACCAAGTGGATTATAATGCTCAAAACCAAATATAATATATTTCATCCGTTTTTGCCCTCAGCCTTCAATTTTAATTAACAATATTTCCTTACTGGTTCACAATTCAATCTTGTTTTTTCTTAGTTATCATTCACTCTTTTAACACGGTTTCAAGTCTGAATCATCCGGCTTCCACAATCCTTTTGAATAATCTATCTTCAAAGGATCTTCGGTAATAATGTCATCCGTATCAATAACTTTTAAATCACTAATTTTTGATATATCACCGGAAGTAGCCGTTATTGTTGCATCTCTGATCAATAAATTGTTAGTTCTTTTTTTCCAGAAAACATTATCCGCATTAATAACTTTTCTTGCATGCATCGCAGCATACTGGCTCTTATGACATTTCAGTGCCTTAAATGGTGTTTTTAAAAAAATAAAGCCATTTTTTCTTGGCTATTTAAAGAAATTCTGTCTTCCCATTTATATGAAACATTGCTTAACGGCATTTTAGCCACTTTCGTATTTTTCAAATCTGTAGCTGAATAGTCATCAACACCATAATATGCTGTTTCATAACAAAATCCCTTCAAATATAAAGGTGTATACGTTTTATTCTCATTCATAATATTAAATACGGCTTCATCCAACGACAACGACACCATTCTGTGATCCGAATGAAAATCAAAATCCGTCCCTATAATTACTTCGGGTATCAAATTTCTCAGAATTTTTTCAAACTTTAATATTATGTTTTTGTCCCCATCTGTAAAAAAATGGCGTCCATTCCTATTGGGTGTATCCGGTAATCCCAGAAAAATAACATTATCCTTTTCTATTCCATACACAGCACATGCATTTATGGCTTCTTTTTTTCTAGTCGATGCCTTATCCGGATTTGCATCTAATGATGAATACACAACATATACATCATATTGTTTTACCAAATACGATAATATATTACCTGCCAAATTCGTTTCATCATCTTGATGAGGTACAAATTTTACTAGTTTTCCCATTTACTCACCACCTTTCAATACAACTTTAAAAGCACCTTTCCATACAAAAAGCGAAGAAATTATTTGATATAATTTTAGAAAAAATAACTTAATCACACTCACACTTTGCATTATATATAACCGCTTTATCAGAGAATTACTTATAACATTTATGGCCACCACTTTTAATTCTTCATCACAATATTTCCAATAAACCCATTGATTCGAGTATATATATCTGAACAAAATTTATTTCCAAATATGAGAATCGTTGCTGCTGTAATAATAACTGCTGATATTAATCCTATTCCCATATGTTGTGTTAAATAATATGTACCAGCTACTTTTCTAATAATATTATAGCCAGCTTTTACCGAAAACGCTGATGCAACATAAATTACAACTGTTCGGCTTCCGTACTTTGTATACCACGTCTTTTTGTCTGGGAGCAAATTTATCATGCATAAGGCGGCCATAAATCCAATACCATAAGAAAATATGCGAATTATAATGCCCTGTAAATTACTCATTCCAGAAGCATTGTAACATTGTATATTTTCATATGACTTGACTGGAACCAATGCGTTAATTTGTAATAATATAACAGCGCATGCCATTAATATAGATAATAGTATTGCATATCGTTTGGGTACTTTTCTGATTTTTCTCACTCTTACTTCATCCAGCATGCCGCCAATAATAAAATACGGGGAAAAAGCAATTATTCGCGAGATTGACATAAAACGATCAGCCTCACGAATTACTCCTATATATAAACCAAATAGTAACGCCCACAACCACAGCCCTTTTATTTTCTTCAAATCATTAATTAATAATCTCCAAATCAATAGACTAAAAAAATACCAAAAAATATACCTCGGCAAAAAAACATTTACGAAAAATGTTCTTTCAGTCCATATGGCATAAATGGTATTAAATATGAAATAAGGTATCCCACAATTAACAATAATTTTTTTGCTTTCGCTTGTGCCCCCCCCCCCGAAACATATCCCGATCTAAATATAAAAACCGGCATATGGAATGAATAAATACAGGCTCTTATAATTCCGTACTCATGTTCCAAACTGATTTCTTCCAAAGCATGACCAAATACCACCAATATTATCAATACCATTTTCATATTATCAAACAATGGGCTTCGCTCTTTTACTTTCACAACTAATCCTTCCATAATAATGGTATTAAGCTGTCCACAGAATTCTAATCAATCTATAAATTATTTTCTTTTTAAAATTCATATTACTTTCTCTGCAATAATTCCAAGTCTGTCTGTACACAGTTTTTAGATATTTTTTTGCCTCTTCTTTTTCATCATGATTAACTTTGGGGATCAATTTATAATATGTCAAAACTGCCTGCTTGCAAAAATAAGAACTTACATATGGCAATATTTCATAGTCTTGGTTCTCTTGAAAATATTTAACAACTGAAGCATCTGCGTCTACTCCATCCTTAATCTTTTTCAAGCTTACTCTTGCTGACATTATGCTTTCAGGTCGTATTCTATAGAAATACAAAGGTTTGTCTAGCAATGCAATTTGATTTGAATTCAAAAACAACTTATACGTTGTGAACGTATCTTCATAAATTCTTCCAAAAGGATATTGAACGCTATCAAATAATTTTCTGCTATATAATTTATTCCATGCTACAAAGCCAAACTTCCCAGCTTGGCCAAGATATATCCGCTTTATCAATTCTCTTCCAGATATTACTTGAGCATCATCCTGGTTATTAGAACCACTAATCTCATCTTCATTTGAGAATTTACTATATGCACATGCCGCTATCATAGCGTTTGATTTTATACAGCATTCATAAAGTTCTTCAATAAAGCTTTGTGCAATCAAATCATCTGAATCAACCAAAGCAATATATGCCCCTGAAGAGGCTTGAACTCCAACATTTCTCGCGTCCGATAATCCGCCATTCTTTTTATGAATTACTTTTATTCTGCTATCTATTTTCGCATATTCATCGCATATATAGGGACTTTGATCCGTTGAGCCATCATCAACAAGAATAATTTCCAGGTTCTTATAGTTTTGCCTGATTACTGACTCAATACATTCTTTCAGATATAATTCAACGTTGTATATTGGCAAAATTACAGAAACCAATTCATTACTCATTACGCAACTCCTACTTTTTTTCTTTAATCTTTTTTTCTAACCAATCCACAACCCTTCTGGACGCATTTCCATCATCATATAGTGGATATTTTTTAAAATACCGATTTACATTGGCAAAATAAATTTCTTGATTATAGTTTTTAATATTATTTATCATATCTTCATTTGATGTAGCCATAGGAAATGGGAAATTGTAGAATTCCGGCAAAAGTCCTCTGGTTTTCTCATATTCCTTTATATCCAATGCACATATAAATACAGGCTTCTTTAGAATTGCAAAATCAAATACACATGAAGAATAATCTGATATTAAAGCATCGCAGGCCAATAGCAATTCCTGCATATCAGGATATATCGTCCCGTTAAGTATGTTTTCTCCATAATTTATGAAATTGCTTTGATTCCAAACATTTGGATGAAGTCGTACAACCATTTTGACCTTTTTATTAACTTTTGCAGAAAATTCTTTTACTATTTTTTCATACTCTAATTTATAACCCTCTAATGAATAGTTATCTCTGAAAGTAGGTGCATATAGTATATAAAAACAGTCTTTCTCGAATCCAAATTTATTTCTTAAATAATCATATTTAAAAGTGTTGTCAATTTGTCTTGCCAGAAAATCATTTCTAGGAAGACCATACGAAAGTATTTCGACATGATCGCTTAACCAAAATGCACGTTTGAATTGGTTATCCAACAGTTTACTATTTGAAATTATACCGTCAGCTATCTGTCCATCATATTTTGCTTCTCGTACATAATCTTCACCAAGTTCTTTTTCTGCATCGGCTTCCGCTTTTTTAGGACCGAAAGGAGCATGCCATGCCTGTAAATATACTTGCTCCTTTTTCTTTTTGACTGGATGAAGATGTCTGACATTATCAATCCAAACCTTTGCAGTAGCTCTCATGCATAATGCCTTAATAGAATCTATTTTTACTGTTTTTATCTGCTTTGGAAATTCGTAAGATGAAAGGTTATCTACTAACCAAACTAATTCATAGTTTCTTCCCGACTTAATCAGTTCTTCTGCAATATACTTTGTACTATCCCCATATCCTTTACCACCAAAATTGTCGAAAACAATTCTATTTTCCTTAATTGGTAAAAAATACACAAGTACAGCAAACGGACGTTGGAGAAACTTTTTAAAGAACTTTCGTTTACCCTTTTTGATAAAATTTCCTGAGCTAAGAAGATATTTTACTCTGGAATAATTCATATAATTTAGTTTCTCCTCCTTAATTTAAAGTGATCACTGTAAGTAAGTGTCTAATATCTTACAATAATTTGATTTCTTTAAATCACTGTAATCATCATATCTCTGCAATTTATGAATGCCACTCATTTTCATAAGCTGTTCCCATCTTTCAGGTGAGTAATCTCTTTTCAATTCAAACATCAACATATGTGGCGAACTGTTATTAAAGGCAGGAATACTTTCCCACTCATTTTCATATCTTCTACAGGCCATTGTAAAAAATAAATGAAAAGTAAAATAATTTAACAAGTAATCATAATCTTGCCAATATGCATATAGCAAATTCCTAGTCAATACAACAATCGGATTTCCAATCTCACTTGAGATAAACCAACTTGATGCAATTATCGGAGCCTCTCCTTGATTTCCTAAATTTAACTGTTTGAATACAAACAAATGTTGTTTATTAGCATATCTAAAAAAATCTCCATCCGTGCATAGAGCTGTAGAATCTATCCACATTCCTCCCCACTTAGCTAAAAGGGAAATTCTAAGAAGATCCGAAAAATGAGCCATGCCAATTTTGCCTTTTTCAAATTTTTCTTCAATATAATCCGGAAGTTCTATATATTGTTTATAATTAGTTTTTGTTAAAACAATTATCTCTTTTTCCGGCATTACTTTATGCATTGAATTTATACAAGCCTTAACTAAAGGTGGCGCAGACTCATAGCCTTGAAACCAGCATACCCAAACTTTATCAGAAAATTCATGATTAGAGCTTGTAGCAACCCCTCTATCAATCATCATTTTATACTTTGTATAAAGTTTCTTGTAGTCTTTGTATTGATATACTACGGTCTTCGCATCTCTGTTTTTTATATAGAGCAAATTATTTTTATTTCGAATGGTTTCTATGATTTTTTTCTTTGTTTTCCATAAAAAAACTCCTTTTTTTATGGCATCCATAATTTTATTTATCATCAGTTAATTACCTTTTTATTTTTTCTTTCAAGAAGTTCTGCAAATATTTTAAAGTATCTATCTTAAAAATCGTCGCCATACCGAAATACAAAGCAATTCCCATTAACACTTGAATAAATAGCAACATAACACTATTTAACCTCAAATAGGAAACCATATATACAAACAATCCCATAGCTCCTGACATCAAAAATGCCGGAGATAAATCTTTAAGTTGTTCCCGATAAGTGTAGTCGATTTCTTTTTTTAAAGGACCAGCATTAACAATATTACCATAGATAGAATACAGAAGCATGGTAACAGCAACGGCCGTAACATTTATTTTTACTCCAATAATCAGAAGCAATACATATACCGGCTTTTTATATACCTCTAGTTTTAATATGATGTCACTTTTCCCAATTGCTTTAATTGCCTGCAAGCTAACACCGCCAATCAAAGAAATTGCTGATGAGATACTTAATATTTGCACAAAAGGTACAGCTAACGCCCATTTTGATGTAAACAAAACATCGATCAGCGAACCTGATACCGCTGCCAGACCAAACAGCATCGGAAACATCACAAAGGACATTATTTTTACAGCTTTTCGAGTCATTTCTTTAACTCGTGTTTTTTCATCACTTATATTGGCGATTGCCGGGAAAAGTACCGACATAATGGAGGTACTTATATTAGTGGTAATTAAAGAAGGAAGCTGATTACCTTTATTATAAAATGCTAAATCTGCCGATGTATAACCTTTTCCAACAATTAAAGATCTTAATTGGTCAAAAAAAGTTCCGGATAAATCCGCCGCAAGTATTTTCCAACCATAGTTCATCATGCTTTTGGCTGATTTCCATGAAAAAACAAATTCCGGATGCCATGGAACAGTAATTGACAATACAATAATATCGACAATTGTATTTGTAAAGTACTGTGCAATAAGAGCCCATGCCCCAAAACCCTTATATGCCATAATAATTCCAACAACTCCGGAAATCAAAGTTCCCCCAAGCGTAGAAAAGAAATATCTTTTAAAAATCATATGTCTTTCAACATACGCATGCTGTATTGCACTATATGCACTCAATGGAATTCTTAATGCAAAAACTCGCAAGATCAATGCCAAGCCCTGCATATCATAAAATTTTTCAATAAATGGGGCGGCAATAAATAAAATCAAATATACTAATATTGATACTGCCATGCTACAATAGAAATTTGTGGAAAAATCGATTCTATCGGCATCCTTGTTTTGCACCAATGCTGTACTAAATCCACTGGTTACAAACACATCAGCTATATTGATGAATACTAATATTAACGCAACAATGCCATAATCTGATGGCATAAGAATTCTGGCCAAAATAACAGAAACAATAAAGGAAACTCCTTGAGCTAATATTCTTTCTGCAAATTTCCAAAACACACCAGAAAATATGCTGTTCTTCAAATTTTCATTATTCATACTCGTTTTCCTTGTTTTTCTCTTTCATAAATTGCATTTTTTATGCTGTCAAATAAAAATATTAAAACCCAAAAATAAATAAGTGCTATATAAAAATCTAAAGTTGCACATAATAAATAAGCAACTATGCAATAAAGCAGGCCAATTACCACATCATTTTTTAACAATCTCTTTTTTACTGTCACAGCTGATTTGAACCACATGAAAGCAAAAAAACTTCCAACTATTCCAGAATCCATTAAAAACTCCAAAATAATATTATGCGTATGTGTGGTACCGTACAATATATAAGAAGCTATTTGATTATCTGTTAATATTCCATAGCCTAAGATTGGCTTTTGCATTATCGCATAAATTGCATCTGGCCAAATGATTTCTCTTGAATTCATTCCAACTTTTCCAAAAGTATTTAAGACTTTTTCAAAGTGTGTTTGGAAATTAAATCCTATAATTAATACCAATAACAAAATAATTATTATAAAAACACTACGAACATTTACTATTTTTTTCAAAAAAGCTGATTTTCTGAAAAAGAACAACAACATAAATGCACTATATGAAAAAATTCCTGCCCATGATTTAGGAATCAATAAGCATAAAAATGCGATAACAAAGAAAAAATAATCACACATTTTAATTTTTCTTTCATTTATAAGGTCATCTGATAAAATAAATCCAGATAACGGTATCAGAATAAATGCAGAATAATTATCGCTACCCAAAAAATATTTATCAAACGATACTATTGATTCAGCTAAAACCGGATGACCGACCACAATAGTGTAAAACTGTAAAAGAATATAAACTTTTGAAATGCAGCTTAAATATTTCAAAATAATATTAAGTCCATTCGGTTTTCTTCTCATTACATTAAACAGAAAGAGCATCCCTAAAATACTTAACAGTGTTTGAACATTATTTTTGATATTTCCATTAGCCAATATAGCTATCGTCCACCAGCCCAGAAACGCCAAACACCATTTTGATGCCTTTGTTAATGTGACATTTTCGTTTAAGATATATAATAGCAATACAACTGTGGCTATGATTTTTGCAGCAGAATATAAAGTATTTAATGTTGGAATTAAAGAAACATTAAAAGGCTTAAGATATGTAAGCAATACTACAAATATGATAAAATTTTTAACTTTAACTTTTAATGTCATTTTATCTTTATCCCCTAACAATTACTTTTCATTTATTTTTCAGTATAGATTTCCAATAAACAAGTACACATATGTTCTATGCTGTAATTTTGTTTCACTTTTAGTTTTTGATTCCATGTTGCTTTTTTTATTTCATCATATTTTGAGATAACTTCTTCAATCTTCATACTTAAGCTCTGCGAATTACCGTTTTCAAATAATTCTCCAATGCCTTCATTCATTACTATTTCTCTTGGTCCTGCAATATTACTTGCAACACACGGAACCCCCATTGCCATTGCTTCTACCAATGCCAGTCCAAACCCCTCTGACCTCGAAGGAACAACACAAATATCAATCTTGTTTAAGAACTCTGGAATATTATCTACATTTCCCAAAAACTTTACATTTTCTTCTAAGGAATTATCTCTTACATATTTTATTAAATGTTCATAATCCCTTTGTTGATTTTCAGCAATGCCTCCGGCAAACAAAGCCATTACTTTGGGATGTTGCTTTTTAACTATTTTTATTGCCTTTAATAGAATATCCTGCCCCTTCAATTCAGGCATTATCCTTGCAACGCATCCTATAACAATTACATTTTCATCATATTTTTTCAGCTTTGCACAATCATATTTTTTTGTTTCAATTCCGTTATAAACTCTTACCACCTTTTTTTCGTCTATTCCAGTGGCAACTATATCTCCCGCAACCGCATTTGAAATACCTATAAACTTATCGCATACCCAATTCTTCAGAAGTATTTTGTTCTTCCCAATATTTTCAAATTGTCCCATCCCATGAATTGTACTTACGACTTTACAGTTAGGATTCACAATTTTGCTTAGAATGAGCAATTCCGGTGCATTAAATGAATTACAATGTACAACTTCTATTTTGTTCTTTTTAATATATTTAGCTACTTCAAATAAAGGAGAAATTTTGTCTTTTGACCCAACTTTTCTTCTTAATAGTTTGACATGAATATTTTCATTCAATGTATCGAGCAAATTATCATCTATTAAATCATTAATTATATATAAATGAACTTCCTCATTTTGGCTTTCCATCTGATTGCAAATATTAGCTACTAATCGTTCCGTTCCCCCTACTGTAAAAGAAAACAATAAGTACATTATTTTCATGCCTGTTCACCTAACAATACCCTGTAATAAGTTCCTTGTTCTTTCTGTTTTTCTTCACCGAATTTATATGTCAACTTATGAAACTGTGTTTGGCTCTTTATTGCAGCCCATGTTTTTTCATCATATTGATCAAATAGCCTTAATAACAAAATATGTGGAGTTGCATTATCTCTTGGAATAATTTTCTTCCAATCTTCTTCATATTTTTCTAATACAATGGACATAAAATCATGAAGCAAAAAATAATCCAACATGGTATTATTCGTTTTCCAATATTCATAACAAAGCTCCCTGGTAGCCATAAGAATCTTATTATTTGTTTTTGCTTCCATCAACCAGCTGCTAATATAACTTGCATGTCCATCTCTACCTGGTTTCAATGTCTGGAAGAAGAATAAATCAGAGTCAAAAAAATATTCTGGTGCAGTTCCGGTGCATAGCACCGTTGCATCCAACCACAGGCCACCATAAGTAATCAGCAACTCTAATCTCAGCAAGTCTGTCATGTGCGTATGCGTAATAACTCCCTGCTTCCACTTTGTCACAATGTACTCTGGAAATGTCACATAATCGCTTATATTTTTTTCGGTAAGTACTATCACTTTTTTCCCCGGATTATTCTTCACAACTGAGTGATAGCATTTTTTTACCAGGTCCGGAGCATTGTCCATTCCTTGAAACCAGCAGATCCATATGGTATCTGAAGTCTTATGTTCCTTTTCAATATAGGTTTTATCAAATTCTTCCAGTTTCCACTTATATTTCTTTTCTAATTTTTGCTTAGTCTTTAAAGTAGTCGAAAGTCTTAGGATTTCCAGTGCAGTCCTGCTTTTTCCCAACAACAGAAACTGCCCTATTCCTGTAAACAAGGCTCCTCCCTGCCAATATTGTTTAAGGAGCTTTATGCCGCCCTGCTTTTTAAACGTCTCTTTTAAATTCATAAAACTCCTTTCAGCAATCAGTTTATTGCTTTTAGCATTTCCATTGTTCTGACAATACCTGTTTTGATATCGTATTTGGCTTTCCAACCAAGACTATTTAACTTTGAAGAATCCAGGCGAGCTTTCGTTGCTTTGCTGTATCCAGCACTTTCTACTGCATCCGGAATTTCAAACACAACCTTTTTTCCGGCATAGTCAGC
>ENA-ORNT01000967-ORNT01000967.1-human-gut-metagenome-genome-assembly--contig:-NODE-967-length-20044-cov-6.896943_pt1 | contig 20044 bp, 16 predicted proteins | sample MGYA00242120_ERZ509032 | MGnify/ENA primary metagenome ERZ509032 (study PRJEB26280, sample SAMEA2338729) | human gut metagenome | biome: human gut; feature: human-associated habitat; material: faeces...
ACATAAAGAATCCAAAATGAAGAGGTTTGTAATTATATTTATATCTTTAATAGTTGGATATGCACTGTATTGGTGCATATCTGATTATGATTATAGATATAATAAAATAAATAGTATCGTAGGAATTTATAAATTAGATTTTAATCATACTGATTCTGAAATTTATAAGGATTCTATTGAAAAATATAATAATTTAAGATTAATATTTAATTCTGATATGACATTTTCCTTATCATTTTCCGTACCATTTATGGCTGATACTGTAGGAACATGGAAGGTTGGAGGAATGGATGAATGGAATGAAATTGTCTATCATAATGGCATTATAGATCAATTGGGGGAATTTGACGATGGGGATACGATTATATATATAAATTCCCCAACTCCGCAAAAAACTTACAAGAAACCTACACTAATAGACAAGGTTTTCTTTGTGAGAATAAAGTAATTTTTTAAAACTCGTTCTCCGATTTTATCAAGCGTTTATGTAGATAATCCATGTATCAACAAAAAACAAGGACACCCTGTGGATTTATAAATCCTATAGTTTGCAAAATGATGTGAGAAAGAAAAATACAAAAAACAAGATTTCTCTGTTAAAGGTAATTTGTTGCCCCCATTATAGAAAAATAGCCCAACGGCAAAAAACAATCAAATACAAGACCACATATGAAAAGAGATAGCATATTTTTATTGATTTTGCTTCTTAGTCTTTGCTGTTGCAGTCAAAAAAATCAACAGGCAGAGACTGTCAAGAATGACAGTATTACAGAGTTCTTTAGGAACTTTTATACTGGCTGCAATGAATATTTTGTCCAAAGCGACAAAGCTGACCGTGACAACAAAAGCGATTCTTACAGACTGTATCTGAACGACAAGTTCATATCATTCCTCAAAGACTTCTGCTATGATGATATTGTTGCAGAAGCCTACAATTATGATTTAGACATATATGGACGAGACGGAATAGACTCTCTCAATGACAGCAATCTCCAATCCTTGCATGTGGAAAAGATGGCAAATGAAAAGAATGCCTATATTGTGCATCTACAAATGGACACGACACATATTCAAAGACTATATACACTCGCCAAGCAGGATGGAAAGATGAAAATCTATGCAATAGGCAAACGTAAACACCCCATGATTTTCCGCAACGATACTTTGCGTATAGCAGATTGCCCCAAGAGTCATAGTGGGTATTACCATTGGCACGGCTTCACCATTTCCAATTATTATTCAATAGCTGAAAGTATGATTATCAAGCCTAACTACAGGGTGGCTGTATTGACTCCTTATTTTGAAAACGCGGCAGCTGAACCTTTGATATATTCCGACCGCCTCTTAGTCGTGGAATACAAGAATCGAAAATGGGTTTATAATAATGTCATCAGTAACCAAGAGTATTTGGCAGGATGGACTCCATATGAGACTTTAGTAAAACCTTCGGAAGATGCTCCAGATGATTTTCTTGAGCGCAGCGATTTTCTTCTTTCTTACAGTGCAGGTATGGGATATAAAATTTATTATACGTTAGGCGTCAAGGCTATAGAAAATGAACTGTATCTGACAGGCTACAAATGGGAGGAACATGATTCTGGACTTTTATTTCGCAAGCAAATTATACAAGAGTATGATGGCACGGAAATGCCTTTGGCTACATATCGTAGATACATGCCTTGGGAATTAAGGTTAGAATAGTCTTCAGAATCAAGTAAAATTTATTCACTTCTCATGGAAATGTTGTTGAAACAGCCAATATAAACTTCGTAATATGAAAATAATATCAAGTATAATTGCTTTTTTCTTCTTCATGGTCTATAATACCATAGATTATTTCAACAATTTTCTCCTTTTCATACCAAACATTCCTGATTCTTATATGGAAGCGAATGGATGGGAAAGAAAATTAAGAAACTTGTTAAAGCTCAAGCATCAATAATCAAATTAATATTGTTGGTAGACTCGTCTATATAAGTAAATGATCAGTTTTGAAGCCAGCAAGATGGCATATCGTGATATCAAGAATTCGATAGATACCGCCAAGCGAGAAGGTAAAGAAGAGGGCCTGGCTGAAGGCATGGAAAAGGGCTTGGCTGAAGGCATGGAGAAGGGCATGAACAAGCGAAGCCTTGAGATTGCCAGAAAGATGCTGGCAAATGGTATGGATGCTGCCACGGTGATGGAAATAACAGGATTGTCGGAGAGTCAGTTACAGCAGCTGAAAGGATAAGTTATTCAAAAGTGTACGAGTTCGTACACAATTTGAATTGGACACATATTAGATGACTGTTGTCTGTGGTTTTTAATATTGATATCAATGTTCTGAGCCCATAGCTCATGTAGACGGTACCGCTTCCTGCGCTGTATCAGAAACCATGGTCATCGCAAAATTCGGTGATAATGCCATCAAGGTTGCCGTAAAATAAACTTCGTAGATTCTAAAATATAAAGAGTTTGGTGCCCAGGAATTGGTGCGTCAAACTCTTTTTTGAATGGTAATTCCCATTTCTTCTTTCTTGTTTTGTAAGCAGAACATGGTTTTACAGCTCGTTTTTATACTATTAAACATAAATATTCACTTTTGCGAGATTTTTCTTGCGGAAAATTTTGTGATTTCAATAATTATTCGTATCTTTGCAGCGTCAGTCCTCGCCAAGCCTCTTAACAATGCTCAAATCGTGCGAGGCGTTTTTTGTTTATACACTTTTGAATATGGCGAATCTTATTCCCTTTACAAAACGGTTTGAATCTTCTGAAAATCTCGTTAATTTGCTTGAATCACGAGGTTTACAGATTTGTGATAGAAACAAAGCCATACAATACCTTGACAACATTGGTTATTACAGATTGTCTGCTTATATGTATCCTTTGTTGAAGATGCCCAAAACAGCACATTTGTATAAGGAAGGTTCAACATTCAAAAAGGTGATGATGCTTTATCGCTTTGACAAGAAACTGAGACTACTCATGTTCAATGAAATAGAAAAGATTGAAATTGCTATCAGACGTGCGGTGATGCAAATAACAGCAGATATGACTGGCAATCCTTTCTGGCTTACTGACTCTTCTTATTTCTTGGATAGTTCAAAGTTTAATGAAACAATGCGAGCTATATCCAAGGAATACAGCAAATCCAAGGAGGAGTTCAGTCTCCATTTCAAACGAACCTACTCAGAGCCTTACCCACCATCGTGGATTTTAGGAGAACTGCTTACTATTGGAAACGTCAATGCCATTTATCGCAACATTAAACAAAATCGCATACGCAAACGCATAGCAAAACGTTTTGGTTTACCTATCAATGTGTTTGAGTCATGGCTCACGGTTATTGCTGTTACTCGAAATGCCTGTGGTCATCATTCAAGAGTATGGAACAAACAAAATGCTATTCAGCCAGCAATTCCCAATAGTCCCGCAGGAGAATGGATAACGCAGCCAACAGATTCCATGCGTGCTTACTTTGATCTTTGCATCATCAAGTACTTTCTTAATGTTATATCCCCCAATAATGATATGCAATCCAAACTAACATGGTTGTTCATTCGGTTTCCTGAAATTGACTTAAAAGCTCTCGGCTTTCCGCAGGGATGGGAAACGGAACCATTATGGAGGTAATAACATGTGGAATGGCTACTGATCATTCACTCCTTTACATGGTCTTCTTTGTTTCGGTTTTATCATATTATGGAGTCAGTTCAAACGACTCCATCCAATCCATATCTATGTAATTTTGATGTAACTGAAAGTTAAATACGTTAAATTTTAGCCATTTCGTATCTATATAGAATCCTCACAGTCACTTTTCTACCGTTTAGAACGTATAATACTGATAATCAACTAATAATAGATACTTTGGTTGCAAATCCCTCACTAACATAAATATTCCAAATAGTGTCACAACGATTGGAGAATCGGCTTTTGAAAATTGCAAATCTCTCACCAGCATAAATATTCCAAATAGTGTAACAACGATTGGAAAGTGTGCTTTTAACTATTGCGAATCCCTCATCAGCATAAATATTCCAAATAGTGTCACAACGATTGGAAAGGGTGCTTTTAGCTGTTGCGTATCTCTCAGCAGCATAAATATCCCAAATAGTGCCACAACGATTGAGGATTGGGCTTTTGATGGGTGCGCATCTATCATCAGTATAAATATCCCAAATAGTGTCACAACGATTGGAGAGGGTGCTTTTAGCTATTGCGAATCCCTCACAAGCATAAATATCCCAAATAATGTCAATACAATTGGAAAGTCGGCTTTTTTGGGGTGCGAATCCCTCACAAATATAAATATTCCAAATAGTGTCACAACAATTGAGGATGGGGCTTTCCGTGGTTGTGAAAACCTTCCCTCCCATATCAAGTCTGATATCATTCAACGTTTTGGCGAAAAAGTCTTTAATTATAAATAATGATAGCAATAGAATCCAAGCGCAGAAAGCGCGAAAATATACTGAAGAGATATCCTGATGCGGTAATTGCTGATGTCACAAGCCAGGCTACAGACGGATTGGTGAAGATAAGTTAAGTCTATTCTATCTACATGTTGGAATCTCGTTAGGATAATAGGTGCAGAAGAGCGAAAATAAAATATAGTGGTACCTTGATACGGTGTTTACATGTCTCGCTATCTATTCTACAGAAAGCGTTTTAGAGATAGATACCTCCCATATTCAGTAATTTAGCCCCGCCCTCTCACTTGCGATATGACAAAAAACGAGGGGTGTGGGTGAGAAAAAATGGGATAGCGTTGCTAGATTAGCAGATTTTTTTTAATTTCGCGCTCGGAAACAGTAAACTCACAATATATTAAGATACAAATTTAGTAAATTCTATGGGAGGTATTTTCGGAACTATTTCCAAAAAGAGCTGTGTGGCCGACTTGTTTTATGGCACCGACTATAATTCGCATTTGGGCACACGTCGAGGAGGTATGGCCGCTTTTGAGAGAGAGAAAGGCTTTGTTCGTTCTATTCATAACTTGGAGAACGCTTATTTCCGTTCAAAGTTTGAGCCGTCGCTGGGAAAGTTTGATGGCTGCACAGCGGGCATAGGCGCTATTAGCGACACCGATGCTCAGCCGTTGGTGATGAATTCGCACCTTGGTAGCTTTGCCATTTGCACCGTGGCCAAGATTGTGAACATTGACGAGCTGTCGCGCAAACTTTTAGAAAAGAATATGCACTTTGCCGAGATGTCGTCGGGCAAGACCAACCCTACCGAGCTGGTGGCCTTGCTGCTGATACAGGGCAAGACCTTTCGCGATGGCATAGAAAATGTCTTCCGCCACATCAAGGGCTCGTGCAGCATGCTTATCCTTACTGATAATGGCATTATCTGTGCACGAGATAGTTGGGGACGCACGCCGCTGGTGATAGGAAAAAAAGACGGTGCTTACGCCGTCAGCAGCGAGTCGACCTCGTTCCCTAACCTCGATTATGAGATAGAATATAATGTGGGTCCTGGCGAGATTGTGAAGATTACGGCCGATGGTATGGAGCAAATTCGCCCTGCCAACAAGAAGATGCAGATATGCTCGTTCCTTTGGGTATATTATGGTTTCCCCACCTCTACGTATGAGGGTCGCAATGTCGAAGAGGCTCGTTTTGCTAATGGTTACAGCTTGGCCAAGGCTGATGATGTTGAGATCGACTGTGTGAGCGGCATCCCCGACTCGGGTACAGGTATGGCCATGGGTTATGCTGCCGGAAAATGTGTGCCCTATCAGCGCTGCATTGCCAAGTACACTCCCACTTGGCCCCGCTCGTTTACCCCTTCCAACCAGGCCATGCGCTCGCTGGTGGCAAAGATGAAACTTATCCCGAACAAGGCCATGCTTAAAGGCAAGCGAGTGCTGTTTTGCGACGACTCGATTGTGCGTGGTACCCAGCTTCGCGATAATGTGAAGGTGTTGTTTGATGCCGGACTGAAAGAGTGCCATATGCGCATTGCCTGTCCGCCGCTGGTGTATGGTTGCCCCTTCATCAATTTCACCTCGTCGAAGAGCGATATGGAGCTCATCACCCGTCGCATTATTGAGGGCTTTGAGGGCGATGCCAATAAAGACTTAGACAAGTATGCCACTACCAACTCGCCCCAGTATCAGCGCATGGTAGAGGCTATACGCAAGCAGTTGGGGCTCACATCGTTGAAATTTAATACCGTCGAGCAACTGATTGAGGCCATTGGTTTGCCTAAATGCAAGGTTTGCACCCATTGCTTTGATGGCAGCAGCGCCTATACACTGAACGAGCAGGCCGACGAGTAATTGTTTTTTAAAAAAGACAATAATGTTTTTAAAAGACGAGTGATCGTTTTTTAGAAACAGAAAACGAGACAATATACAACAACAAAAGAACAGCAAAAGCAACGCTTTTATGCGCAAATAATAGGGTGCATAAAGGTTGTATTTGATGTTCTTTTGTTGTTTTTTTATGTTTTATATCAAGGCCCAAACCCAGTCTCAATAATTGCATAAATATACAGTTTTGCTTTCAGGTTGAGAAAGGCATCAATTTACAATCTGAAAGCATGGGTTTCAGGACCTGAAACCAAGGGTTTCACAGGGTAAAACCAAGGCTTTTAGGACCTGAAACCAAGGGTTTCGCATTTCAGAGGTATCAATAAAATTTTCTGTAAGCAAACAGTCTGAATTCTTAAGCGATTGTTACTTTTTTAACCAATATTATGTTAACAAAAGCAAAACGTGTGTTTTGCATAAATATTCATTTCTCCTTTGGTTTTGCATAAATATACATTAATATGTATAAATATACATAAATGGTTGAGGCTCATTTATTTTTTTCGTCTTGCCATAACCACTTTCTTCAGAAAATTAGTATCTTTACAGCACAAAAACCGAATATAAATAAAAAAGATAAGATATGGTAAAGATGAAGAAAATGATGCTTGCCATGCTGCTGATTGTTGCATGGCTGATGCCGACATCAATACTTGCCGACAGCTATTCGTCATTATGGAAACAGCTGGAGAGGGCTGCCAGCAAAGACCAGCCTAAGACCGAGTTGGCCATCTTGAAGAAGATAGCCCATAAGGCCACCACAGAGCGTGCCTACGGCCATTTGTTAAAAGCACAAATAAAGGCTGTAAGTGTGCGCCAAAGTCTATCGCCCGACTCGCTGCGCCCCTCAGTCATACGCCTTGAGGGCGAGCAACTGAAGGCCGAGAAGGCTGGCAACAAGGTGCTGGCCGCTGTGTATGCCGCTGTGCTGGGCAGGGCCTACGACCTGTTTCCGAAACTATGCGAAGATGTGGCAGACGCTGAGGCCGCCAGTAAGCAGTGGTATGACAAGTCGCTTCGTCATCCTGATGCTTTGGCCAAAGCCTTTGCTACAAGCTACGTGCCGTTTGTGTTTGATGGCGTCGACAGCCGTATCTTTGGCGACGACCTCTTGCATATCATTGGTTTTCAGGCTGGTCGCACACAGCTTCTGCACGACTATTATGAGAAGGCAGGCAACCGTCAGGCCTCTTGCATCACGGCCCTCAGCCTGCTGCGCGAAGGTAAGAAAGAACAGGTGGCAGCGTTGCGCAAGTCGAAATATCTGCTGGCCGTCGACTCGCTCTTAAACGAATATAAAGACCTGATGGTGGCTGGCGAGGTGGCCATCGAGCGCTACAATGTGATGGCTGAAGCCGACGACGTGCAACCCAAGGATATGATGAACTTTATCGACTATTCGTTGGTGCACTGGGGGGCATGGCCACGCATGAATATTTTGCGCAATGCCCAAAGCCGACTCACATTGCCCAGCTTTCATGTAGCCATTGGCGACGATGTGTTGCTGCCTGGTGTGCCGCGCAAGGTGAACCTGCTATCAGTGGTAAACGTTAACGAACTGACCATGACTGTGCGCCGCGTAAATATTGATGGCGACACCACGCTCGACCCCGCTTACGACAAAGAATATGCTAAACTGAAGGCTCATTTCACCGCCGACGAACCTTATACCCAAACGCGCCGTTATATAGGTATGCCTGCTTATAAGGCCACACGCGATTCGATGACGATTAATCCGCTGAAGGTGGGCGTATATGTGGTAGAATTTAGCACCAACAATGCTGCCGTGCGCCCAGAGCGTGTGCTGTTGCGTGTAAGCAATCTGAAGGTGGTGTGCCAGTCGTTGCCCAACCACAAACAGCGCTTTGCTGTGCTCAATGCTACCACGGGTCAGCCTGTGCCAGGCGCCAAATTGCGCATTAGCACGCGGCGTTTTAACGTAAAAACTAATTTGAGAGACGTCACTACCCACGTATTTGATGCTAAGGGCGAGGTGATTATTGATTTAAAAGGTAAAGAAAATTATATTACCTATTATGCTTACACCGATGACGACAAGGCTTCGATGGAAGGCGAATGTTATTATGGTTACCACTTTTATGGCAACGACCGCACGGCCGAACCGCAGCTGAAGCTCTTCACCGACCGCGCCCTTTATCGTCCAGGGCAAACCGTACAGCTGTCGGCCATCGCTTTCAGCAAGAGCCGCAATGGGGCATCGACCATGCCCAATGAGAAGGTGGTGTTTAAGCTACGCAACGCCAGTGGCAAGGTGGTGAGCACCGCCGAGGCCATGACCGATAAGTATGGCACGGCCACCACATCGTTTGTGCTGCCTACCAGCGGCTTGAACGGTACCTTCTCTATACGAGCTTCGGTTGACGGACAACGCAAGGTAGTAGCTTGGACCAGCATACGCGTTGAAGAATATAAACGTCCTACCTTCGACATCACTTTCGCTAAGCCCAGCACCAGCTACCAGGCTGGCGACACTGTAAGCCTCAGTGCCACAGTTCGCACCTATAGTGGCGTGGCTGTGCAGGGGGCAAAGGTACTCTATCGCGTGGTGCGTCGCCCCGCTTTATGGTGGGGACGCTTCGGCGTGCGCGACCGTACCACACTGCTGTATGCTGACACGGCTGTTACTGATGGCAGCGGTCGATTTGTTGCCCGTGTGCCCATGACAATGCCCGAACGCGAAGAAGGCTTTGAAAAGGTGGCTCGCTTCTATTCGTTCGACGTTACGGCCACTGTGACCGATGCGGGGGGCGAGAGTCATGATGCTTCTGCCACCGTGCCCTTGGGCGATAAGTCTACCGCTCTTTCATGCACTATGCCTGATAAGATAGAGCGCGACAGCCTGCATACTATTCGCTTCAACTATACCAATGCGGCGGGCGAGCCCCTTGATGGCGAGGTGACCTATTATATTGACGACCAGCGCTTCACGGCTCGCACCAATAGCAACCAGCCGTTGTCGGCCGCTACGCTTACCTCGGCTTCGCATCTGCTCACGGCCTATTGTGGGAACGATACCATACAGCAGCATTTTGTGCTGTTCTCAATGCAGGATAAGAAGGTGGCCACGCACACCCACGACTGGTTCTATACCACCGCCAACCGCTTCTCGGCCAATGGGCAACCTGTTTATGTTCAGGTGGGCTCGTCAGATAGTGTTCAGCATGTGCTCTACACCATCTTCTCGGGCGAGAAAGTGCTCGAAAGCGATGTGCTGAACCTGAAAGATGGCGAGGTGATGACGCGCAGCTTCACTTATAAACCCGAATATGGCGATGGCTTGCTGCTTACCTATGTTTGGGTGAAAGAGGGCGAGGTATATCGACATGAGGTAAAGATTGCATGCCCCAAGCCCGACAATCGTCTCACCACCACTTGGACCACCTTCCGCGACCGACTTACCCCTGGGCAGAAAGAAGAGTGGACCCTGCATATTGCCACCCCCGATGGTAGCGCTGCCAAGGCTCAGACCATGCTTACCATGTATGATAAATCGCTTGACCAACTGCTGAAGCACCGCTGGACGCTCAGTGCCGACTGGGTAAACCTTCTGCCTTCTACTCGCTGGGACTATCGCGATGCTCAAACCCTAAGCCGTTATGGCGAGATGGCCTTCCGCCCATTGGGCGAGCGCGCACTCGACTTTAGCTCTTTCTACATGCCATGGATTGTGGCTAAGATAGAAAAACATGGTGAGGTGATGGTAAGAGGCTCAAAGAAACAGCTCTTGCGTACATCCTCGTTATTAAACGATAAGGTGTTCGACTATGTGCCTAACGAAGAAATGGAAATATCCAACTCTATGTTGGCCAAGATGGAAAAACGTACCATTACGGGCGCTGTTAAAGAAGATAGTGACGAGTGTGGCGATGCGGGCGAGCATGTCACTGCCGATATGGTGAACGTGCGAGAGAACCTTACCGAAACTGCCTTCTTTATGCCTACGCTTGAAACCGATGATAAGGGTAACGTGAAGGTGAAATTTACGTTGCCCGAGAGTGTTACCACATGGCGCTTGATGGGCATTGCTCACGATACCAACATGCGTATAGGACAGCTGGAGGCCGAGGCTGTGGCACAGAAAAAACTGATGATTGAACCTAACCTGCCGCGCTTTGTGCGTCCGGCTGATAAGGGTAGCATCGTGGCCCGTCTCAGTAACCTGTCTGAACGCCGATTGGGTGGTACGGCTCGTCTTGAACTGCTGAACCCCGAGACAAATAAGACGGTGTATGCCAAAGACCTGAAATTTAAAATTGAAAAAGATACTACCATCGCTCTCAGCTTTGCCCTGGATATGGCCCATGTGAAGAACGACGGACTGCTGATATGCCGCGTATCGGCTCAGGCAGCGGGCTTCAGCGATGGCGAACAGCACTATCTGCCCGTGCTTTCGGCCAGCGAACAGGTTACCACGGCTGTGCCCTTTACGCAGCAAGGGGCGGGCACCAAGACCATTGACCTGAAGCCACTATTCAGCGGAAAGACGGTAGATGAGGGTAAACTGACGGTAGAATATACGAACAACCCCGCATGGCTGATGGTGCAAACACTGCCTTCGGTTTCAACACGTGGCAACGAAGATGCCATATCATTGGCTACAGCCTATTATACCAATGTGGTGGGCCGCAAACTAATGACGCTGTCGCCTGCCATACAGCAAACGGTAGAGCAGTGGAAGTTGAACGCCGACAAACACCTGAAGAGCACGTTGACTGACAATGAAGAGGTGAAGAACATCTTGCTAAGCGAAACACCGTGGGTAGACGATGCCGAGAACGAGACCGACAATATGCGTCGCCTGGCTTCGTTCTACGATGCTAACACGCTTGATATGCGCCAAGCAGGATGGCTGGTCAAACTGAAAAACTTGCAGAAGTATGACGGTTCGTTCAGTTGGTGGCCTGGCATGACGGGCAGCAAGCACGTTACCGTGTCGGTGGCCGAAACATTGGCACGCCTCGCATCAATGGATATGCTCGATAACGAGGGATGCAGCATCTTGATGATGGCTGTAAACTGGCTCGGCGGCGAGGCTTCGCGTGAGTGTAACGATATGCGCAAACGCGAGCAGAAAGGCGAGAAGCATGTGCGCCCCTCTGAGTTTGCCTGCGAGTATATGTATGTGTGCGCACTGACAGGTGCCCGAAAGTCGATGACATTGAAACGTCAAACCGACTATGATTATCTTATCGCCCATCTTGCAAAGCAAAACACTGACCTCAGCATTGAAGGCAAGGCTCGTGCTGCTGTGGTGCTGGCCGAGGCTAACCACAAGGCCGAGGCTAACACGCTGATTGAAAGTATGCGACAATATCTGGTGAGCAAACCCGACATGGGCAGCTACTATGATACGCAAAAGGCGGGCTACTCGTGGCGCAACTATCGCATACCCACACAGGTGGCGGCTATTGAGGCTTTGCAGCGCCTGCAGCCTTCTGACCAAAAGACCATTGCCGATATGCAACTGTGGTTGCTACAGTGCAAGCGCACACAGGGATGGGACACACCGCTCTGCACCGTTGATGCCGTGTCGGCCTTCTTGGGGGGCAACGCAAAGGCTCTTACTGCCAATGAGGGCAAACACACGGTGCTGAAGGTTGATGGCAAGCAGTTGAACATGCCTAAGCAGCTGGCGGGCCTGGGCTATGTTAAGACCACGAAAGAGGGAAACTATATGCGCACCTTTACGGCTGAAAAGTCGACCGATGGTACATCGTGGGGCGCCGTGTATGCTCAGTATGTGCAGCCGCTTGAAGAGGTAGAGAAGGCCTCGGCTGGCATTGACATCAAACGCACTTTCTATAAAGACGGTAAGCGCATTGACGTTACCAATACGGCCGAAGGTAACAAGGTATTGAACAACCTGAAGGTGGGCGACCGCTTGACGGTGCGCCTCACCATTGATGCCGATCGCGACTACGACTTTGTACAGGTTTCTGACCATCGTGCTGCCAACATGGAGCCTACCTCGCAGTTAAGTGGTTATCGCAATGGTAGCTATATGGTTACGCGTGATAATGCTACTTATTTCTTCTTCGACCGCTTGGCCAAGGGCCGTCACACCATTGAGACGTCTTACTACATCGACCGCGCGGGCGCTTATCGCACGGGGCTCTGCACCGCACAGTGTGCTTACAGTCCTGAGTTTATGGCACGCGACGTGGCTGTTGAACTGGAAAGCGAGTAGCGCAAAACCTGTGGCGGCAAAAATGATAATAATATTTAAACGTCATTGAATAATTGTCGTAAAAACTTGGCCTTGTCGGCATAAAGTGATATATTTGCATATAGTTACTGGGCTTGCAGAGTGTAAGCTCAGTGCTTGCATAATATAACGTCAGTGCTTGCTTGAGATAAGCCTCAGTGCTTGCATGATGATGTTCTGACAGTGAGCAATGTTTAAACCTTTTATATCGCGATAAATATGAAAATGATCAAGATAATGTTGGCCTCGTTATGGTTGATGCCTGCCTCGATGTGGGCTCAGAAACTGGTGGTGGCCAACGAAACCATCGATTGCGGACAGGTGACCTATCAGGCACCCGTAGTGGCCGAATATGAAATTAGCAACCGAAGCAATCAGACTATGCACATTGAAAAGGTGCGTATGAGCTGTGGATGCACTGAGGTTGACTATCCGAAAGATGAGATTGTGGCTGGCGAAACCTTCTCGGTAAAGGTGACGTATGATGCCATGACCATGGGACATTTTGATAAGTTTGTCGACTTATACCTTGATAATGCCGACAAACCTTTGGCACTGCGCATGAAAGGTGTGGTGGTGGCCGAGGTTATCGACTATGCTGGAACCTATCCCTTCATGCTGGGGCAAATTTTGGCCGACAGAAACGATATCGAATTTGACGATGTAAATCGTGGCGAGCAACCCCAACAGAAAATACATATTCGTAACACCACTGACCAAACGCTTCGTCCGCAGGTGATGCACTTGCCCAACTATCTGAAGGCCGATGTGGCGCCTACAAAGCTGAAACCTGGCCATGCTGGTGTCATCACCCTCACGCTCGACTCGCGTTCGCTGCCCGAGATGGGCTTGAACCAAACCAGCGTGTTCTTGGGTGGCTTCCCTGGCGACAAGGTAAGTGCTGATAAAGAAATTACTATTTCGGCTGTACTGTTGCCCAACTTTGAGAAGTTGTCGGCACATCAGTTGGCTATCGCTCCAAAGATTGAACTCTCTGAGATGGAGGTCAACTTGCCGCCATTTGGTAAAAAGAAAAAGCAGCGTGCCGTCATACGTCTACGCAATGTGGGTAAAAGTGTGTTAGATATTCGCAGCTTGCGTATGTTTACATCGGCTTTACAGGTGTCGCTGAACACAACGCATCTGGCTCCGGGAGCCGAGGCTAAACTGAAGATAACGGTTGATGCCGCTAAACTGAAAGAGGCTCGCAACAAACCTCGTGTGCTGATGATAACCAACGATCCTGACAACGCAAAGGTTACCATTAATATTAATGTGCATGACAAATAGCACAATACACACGGTTGTAAACTGTAAGAGATATCAAAATTAATAGCAAAACAAAATGCTACAAATAGAGATTGACAATGGCAGTGGCTTCTGCTTCGGCGTTACCACAGCCATTAAGAAGGCCGAAGAAGAGTTGGCCGATGGCAATACATTATATTGCTTGGGCGACATTGTGCATAATGGTATGGAGGTAGAACGTTTGCATGGACATGGCTTGCTAACCATTAACCATGACGAACTGATGCGTTTGCACAATGTAAAGGTGCTGTTGCGAGCTCATGGCGAACCCCCAGCAACCTATACCATGGCCGAGGCTAACCATATACAGATTATTGATGCCACCTGCCCAGTGGTGTTGCAACTGCAACGACGCATCAAACGACAGTATGATGCCGACCCGAATGCTCAGATTGTGATATTCGGAAAGAGCGGACACGCCGAGGTGTTGGGATTGGTGGGCCAAACGCAAGGCCATGCCGTGGTGGTTGAAAGCCTTGATGATGTGAAGCAGCTTGACCTCTCGCGTAACACGTATCTCTACTCGCAAACCACAAAAAGTTTGGACGAGTTTCATCGTATCATCGAATATATTCAAGAACATATTGCACCTACAGCTACCTTCCGTAGCTTCGACACCATTTGCCGACAGGTGGCCAACCGTATGCCCAATATAGCCAATTTTGCTTCGCGTCACGATATTATTTTGTTTGTATGCGGACATAAAAGCAGTAACGGCAAGGTGTTGTTTAACGAGTGTAAGCGTGTGAATGAACATAGCTTCTTGGTAGAGAAACCTGAAGAGATTGACCTCTCGTGGTTTAAGGGCAAGCAGTCGGTGGGCATCTGTGGTGCTACCAGCACGCCCAAATGGCTGATGGAACAATGTCGCGATTATATAGAGAAATATCTTTAATGTTTTTACTGGTATTAATAGAAAGTAGTTGTATCTAAATAGAAATGGTTTGTATATAAATAGAAACTGTTTGTATATAAATAGAAACTGTTTGCATTGAAAATAGATATTGTAGTAAATTGAAAATGAAGGAAATGTTTAGAAACAAGATATTTGCATTTAATAATAGGGTAGCACAATTGTTGCTTGCTATCTTCTTTGTATGCACCTATTGCTTGGGCGCGTCGGCACAAACGGTTGAGCCCTCAGGGTGGCATGAGGTGCTGAAGGTAAAGTTTATTGAAGGCGATGCTGCCTTTATGTCGTTAGTGGCTTTTGCTTTAGTGCTGGGTTTAGCCTTCTGCATAGAGCGCATTATCTATCTCAGTATGTCTGAAATAGATACCGATGCTTTTCAGCGTTCGCTCGACGAAAAGATTAGTAACAATGATATTGAAGGCGCCAAGGAGTTGTGTCGTAACACACGTGGCCCCGTGGCCTCTATTTGTTATCAGGGGTTGGTGCGCTGCGACGCTCCTGCCGAAGATATTGAACGTTCTATCTCGTCTTACGGCACGGTGCAGGTGGCACTGCTTGAGAAAGGTTGCTCGTGGATAAAACTGTTTATTGCCATGGCTCCCTCGTTAGGCTTCTTGGGCACAGTAATAGGTATGGTGATGGCTTTTGAACAGATACAACAGGTGGGCGATATCAATCCTACTATTGTGGCTGCTGGCATGAAGGTGGCGCTCATCACCACCATCTTCGGCATTATTGTGGCATTGGTGCTACAGCTGTTTTATAATTATATCATGTCGAAGATTGACCGCCTGACGGCACGGATGGAGGAGAGTGCCATTGTGCTGTTAGATGCACTGATAAAGCGCCGTAACAATCAATAATAGGGAAAGGAGAATTTGCCATGATGCTACAACGCAAATTAGGTATGACAAGTGACCATACGGGGTTGACGGCGGCCTGGACTCAATATGTTCTTTACGTATTGATAGCCTTGATTGTATTGCTTTTTGCTCTGTTTTATTTGGTGGGCTTCGACATTCCTTATGATGAGAACCCCGACTATAACGCTCCGTTGCTCACGGGTGTGCTCATCTCTTTTGCAATACTGTTGTTGCTGGTCACCACTGTTTTGGCTATCGTTTCAGGTGTGCGCTCAATGTATAAATATCGCAGCAAGCATAAGAAAGAAAATGGTATACGTTCGGCACGCATCATTATGGCAGTGTCGGCTGGCACCCTGTGCATGCTTTTGCTCTCGTTTCTTTTGGCGCCCATGGGCGCAATAAAGGTGAATGGTGTGCTGTTTACTGATGGCTTTTGGTTGCGTGTGGCCGAGATGTTTGTCGACACGTCGCTCTTCTTGCTGTTGGCTGCCTTTGCAACAGTGGGCATTGGCTATGCAATACGTGTGAAACGGCATAATGAAAAGATGAAACGGAGGAACCAAACATGCTGATAAAACGTAGGCGACGCGATGTGCCGACGCTGAACACCACCTCAACGGCCGACATCTCTTTCATGTTGCTCATCTTCTTTCTTGTTACCACATCAATGGATGTTGACCGTGGTATCACGCGCCAACTGCCACCCGTTGACAAGACCGAGGATGTGCAACCACTTGATATTGCTCGCAGCAAACTAATGACAATTGAAGTGCTGGCGGGTGGTGTGATACATATTGATGGCAAACCTGCGCCAGTGAAGGGCTTGCGAAACCGTATTGCCAGTTTTGTGATGCGCGACAAAGAACAGCATCTCATAAATATTCAGACGGCCGACGATGCCTGCTATGACACTTATTTTGCACTGCAAAACGAACTGGTAGCAGCCTATGCTGCTGTGCGTGACAAAGAGGCTATGCGCCGATATGGCCATGTGTTGTCGTTATGTACACCCCAGCAACGACAGGCGGTGCTGGAGGCTTGCCCACAACATGTGGCCGAAAACTATGATAGCATACAGAAAGGAGGGAAACCATGATACGCCGAAACCGTCGATTGCGCGAGGTGCCGATGCTTAACACGGCTTCGTTGCCCGATCTTATCTTTACCGTGCTCTTCTTTTTCATGATTGTTACGCACATGCGTACCACTACCAGCAAGGTGCAATATGCCTTACCACAAGGCACCGAACTAAAACGATTGGTGAAGAAGTCGGCAGTCACCTATATATATATAGGACGTGCCATGCCCGAAACCACGCGTGAAACCTCTACGGTAGCATCGCCCAACACCTCTTCTGCAGTATCGCCCAACACCTCTTCTGCTTCATCGATGGATGTGTCGGCTTATAAGGTGCAACTGAATAACAGGGTGGGTACCATCGGCGAGGTGGCCAGTTTTGTAGCAAACGAGAAAAAACGCATGAACCCCGACGACCAAGTAAAGATGACGGTATCGATAAAGGCCGACCGTTCAACACCTATGTATGTTATCAACGCCGTAAAAAGGGCTGTAAGGGCTGGCGGTGCTACCCGCATTAATTATTCGGCAGAACGGGAAAGTGACAAATTAAAACAAAAATAGGTTAATTTGTTGTGATTTTCGTTATTTTGCATTATCTTTGCAAGCAAATTATATAAACTATAAGAATGTCACATCATAATTTAGACTCATTAGACAAGAAAATTCTGCACCTTATTGCTGAGGATGCACGAATTCCGTTTCTTGAAGTGGCACGCGCATGTAATGTGAGCGGTGCAGCTATTCATCAGCGTATTCAGAAGCTTACCAGTTTAGGTATTCTTAAAGGCTCACAGTTTGTTATCGATCCCGAGAAGATTGGTTATGAAACATGTGCTTACATAGGCTTGTTCTTGAAGAACCCCGAGAAGTTTGATGAGGTGGTTGAGGCATTGCGTCAGATACCTGAGGTGGTAGAGTGTCATTACACCACTGGAGGCTTTGATATGTTTATCAAGATATATGCTTTCAATAACCATCATTTGCTCAATATCATTCACGATAAGCTTCAGCCGTTAGGCCTTTCGCGTAGCGAGACCATCATTTCGTTCAACGCGGCCATCAACCGCCAGCTGCCTCTCGTGAATTTGCCTGAAGATTAAGCATTAGCATTGGTTTATACGAATACGGCTGTATGGGTAAGATATACAGCCGGCATCGTTAGCCCACTATATACATAAAAATCCGCAATACCTGTAATATAGGTGTTGCGGATTTTTGTTGGTATATGTTTCTGTATGATGTTACGTTTATTACATTACATGATGTTACGTTCATTACATTACATGATGTTACGTTCATTACATTACATTACATGATGTTACGTTCGTCATTCTTTTACATAATCGGCGAAACAAAAGTTGAAGTGGTGGCGCTCGTCAGTGCTATGTTCTTCTTTCTGTGCCAACTTCCAATCATCGTAGGGAGGAAAGAAAGCGTCGGCTTGTGCGGGTGTGTCATGCACCTCGGTTAGGCACAGGCGGTGCGCCAAAGGCATTGCTTGTTCGTACACGCTGGCACCGCCTATGATGTATATGTCTTCATCGTTGGCGCAATGGCGCAATGCCTCTTCAAGCGAAGCGTAGGTATCGCATCCTGGAAACTCGCTTTGTGTGCGGCTGAGCACAATGTTGCGGCGGTTGGGCAATGCGCCTTTCGGCAACGACTCGAAGGTACGGCGTCCCATGATAATGGTGTGTCCTGTGGTAAGGGCTTTAAAGCGTTTCAGGTCGTCGGGCAACCAATAGATAAGTTTGTTGTCATTGCCTATGGCACGATTGGCGGCCACGGCAGCTATGATGGATATCATTGTTTGAGAATTGTTTTTATTGAGTGCTTATTCTACAATTATTACTTATGGTAGCACAGGGGCTTATACGCTCACTTCGGCCTTGATGTGATCGTAAGGGTTGTAACCCTCCAGTTCAAAGTCTTCATATTTAAAGTCGAAGAGGTTCTTCACATCAGGGTTAATCTTCATGGTGGGTAAGGGGCGAGGGGTGCGTGTGAGCTGCCGTCGGGCCTGCTCTAAGTGGTTGAGGTATAGGTGCGTGTCGCCAGTGGTATGCACAAATTCGCCTGGCTTCAGTCCTGTTACCTGAGCCATCATTTGCAGCAGCAGTGCGTATGATGCAATGTTGAATGGCACGCCCAGGAAGGTGTCGGCCGAGCGCTGATACAGTTGCAGCGACAGACGGTCGTCGGCCACATAAAACTGGAACAGACAATGGCACGGGGGAAGCGCCATTTGTTCTACCTCGGCGGGGTTCCAGGCGCTCACCATCATGCGGCGCGAGTCGGGGTGGTTTTTGATAAGGTCAATCACATTTTGTATCTGGTCAATGGTGCCACCGTTATAGTCGGGCCACGAACGCCACTGGTGCCCATATACGGGGCCCAGTTCGCCATTCTCATCAGCCCATTCGTTCCATATTCTTACACCATGCTCTTGCAGCCATCGCACATTGGTATCGCCACGCAAGAACCATAGCAGTTCGTATATAATCGATTTAAGATGTAGCTTCTTTGTGGTGAGCAAAGGAAAGCCATCTTCAAGATTAAAGCGCATTTGGTTTCCAAACACACTTAAGGTTCCTGTTCCTGTGCGGTCGGTCTTTTTATGGCCTTCAGTCAGGATGCGGTCAAGCAGGTCGAGATATTGTTTCATTCTATATTTATTGTTTTAATGTTCTATTCTTTTTTTAAGTTTCGCATGTTTTCCGCTCGGCTTTTTCGCTTGCCAAGCACTATCGGTGTGCTGTAGACGTGTGAAACGTAAGTCAACTACCTTGATACAAAGAAAAGCCTTAGCCTATGTGCTGACTCCTGATGCGCCACTCGTTGGGGTAGAGGTTGTTGCTGCGGTTGCCAATGTTTTTGACAAAGCCCAGTGGCAACCCTTCGTAGGCTACGAGCACAAAGCCTGTGGGCGACCCCTCAGGCAGCGTGATGGCTTCGCGTCGAAGATAAGTGAGCGCTGTGCTAAGGTTGATGTTGACGATGGGGTAGGCCGATGTGTTGAGCATTGCCGATAGCGCCAATGATTGATCGGGTATGAGCGCTTTGCCTTTTTGTGTGCCCACCATTACGCCCGCCAACATCACCTTCAGCGTTTTCAGTGCTTCGCGCACCACGGGTATGAAAGGTTTCCGCACGGCCATCAGGCGGTCGGCATCTATCAGCCAGTCAAACGATTCGGCCTGAAGCAGTGGCATCTCTTTAGGCAGCGCCATGCAGGGTGCTGTGCTGTCGCCTTTGCGTTTTTTGTCTTTACGCTTTTCTTTTTCAGGCTTGCGTTTTTCTTCAATGCGGGTGCCAGGCTTGCGTATGCCTGCCATAAATAGCCC
>ENA-ORNT01000977-ORNT01000977.1-human-gut-metagenome-genome-assembly--contig:-NODE-977-length-19911-cov-6.452156_pt1 | contig 19911 bp, 13 predicted proteins | sample MGYA00242120_ERZ509032 | MGnify/ENA primary metagenome ERZ509032 (study PRJEB26280, sample SAMEA2338729) | human gut metagenome | biome: human gut; feature: human-associated habitat; material: faeces...
GAGCCATTGACCCGGCTGGCGCAGCTGCGCTTTGGCGTCCGGGTGGAGCGGGAGGGCCAGCTGTTGGTGGATTTCCACATGGCCCGCAACGAGGAGAAAGACCGCTCCTATGTCACCTACCGCCATTACCTCGAAGATGCCGTTTTTCTGGTGGGCCTGGAAAGTGAAGACACCGCTTTGCTGCAGGAACTGGCAGAGGCGCTGACCCACCCGGTGTTCCCGCTGTACCTCGGCCGCCGTGCCTGCCCGCCCACTCTGCCGCTCTGCCTGGGCCTGCGGGAGCAGGGCCTTGTGGAGGCCTTGCAGGCAGAGCCCGCGCTCTGCCCCGGCGGGCCCAAGCCGACCCGCATCGTGGCGGATGCCGCGCCGCAGGAGCCGGGGACTGTCCCGCAGCGGGATGTGCCTCTCTCCTACGACCCGCGGCACCGGCAGTACGGTTACCGCTCGGCCCGGGAGATCTCCCTCCGGCAGCCCGCAGGGGCCCCGGAGCCGACTGCCCATGACCCATTCTGTGAATTGTGAGGTGAAGTGCAGATGTATTTATCCCGTGTAGAGCTTGACCCCATCCGCCGCAGCACCATGACGGCGCTGGCGGCACCACAGAAATTCCATGGCGCGGTGGAAAGTGCCTTTTCCGGGGAGCGCCGCCGTCGGTTGTGGCGGCTGGACCGGCTGGGCGAAAAGCTGTATCTGCTCCTCCTCAGCGAGGAGATGCCGGACCTCTCCGGCGTTGTGGAGCAGTTTGGCACCGGAGCGGCACCAGAGTCCCGGAACTATGACCCGCTGCTGGCGCGGATCACACCGGGCAGCCGCTGGCAGTTTCGGTTGGCGGCCAACCCCACCAAAAGCTGCAAAGACGCCCAAAGACCCGCAGCGCGGGGAACCGTAACCGCACACTGCACGACACAGTACCAGAAGCAGTGGCTGTTGGATCGCGCCGCAAAGCACGGCTTTGCCCTGACGGAGGATTCCTTTACCGTGACCCGGGTGCAGTGGCACCACTTTGCCAAGCGCGGCACCCGCCCGGTGTCGCTGCTGGCAGTGACGTATGAGGGCGTTTTGCAGGTGACGGACCCCGAGGCGTTCCGGAACCTGCTGTGTCAGGGCATGGGCCGGGGCAAAGCCTACGGCCTTGGCCTGCTGACCGTGATGCGTGGAGGATAAGACCATGGCGGAGATGCCGGGCATGATCCGGCCAGACCTGCAGGCGCTGCCGCAGGTGCGGGACCGGATGACCTTTTTGTACCTCGAACACTGTACCCTTGGCCGACAGGACGGTGCGATTACTGTTACAGACGAAAAAGGGGTGGTCCAGATCCCGGCAGCGGGCATTTCCGTCCTGCTGCTGGGGCCGGGCACCCGTGTGACTCACCGTGCCATGGAGCTGATGGGCGACACGGGCGTGGGCGCTGTCTGGGTGGGCGAGCACGGTGTGCGTTACTACGCCCATGGCCGCCCGCTGACCACCCACTCCCGGATGCTGCTGCGACAAGCAGAACTGGTGACCAACACCCGGAAGCATCTGGAAGTGGTGCGCAAGATGTACCAGCTGCGTTTCCCGGAGGAAGATGTTTCCAAGCTGACCATGCAGCAGCTGCGCGGCCGGGAAGGCAGCCGGGTGCGGCAGGTGTACCGCAAGGCTTCCAAGGATACCGGTGTTCCGTGGAGCGGCCGACTGTACCGCCCGGAGGATTTTGCATCGGGCGATGCAGTCAATCAGGCGCTTTCGGCTGGGCACGCCTGTCTGTACGGGCTGGCGCACGCGGTGATCGTGGCATTGGGCTGCGCCCCGGGTCTTGGCTTTGTGCATGTGGGGCACGAGTGCTCTTTTGTCTACGATATCGCAGACCTGTACAAGGCTGAGGTGACCATTCCCATCGCCTTTGAGGTGGCAGCGCAGGCCCCGGAAGACCTGCCCGCTGTGGTCCGCCGCCGGGTGCGGGATGCCATGGTGGAGCACCACATTCTGGAGCGCATGGTGCATGATATCCGGTATCTGCTCCTGACGAAAGAGGAGCAGAGCGAGGCGGAAGAAGCGGTCTACCTCTGGGACAATCAATTGGGCACCGTCGCCAATGGCATCAACTATTTTGATCAGGAAGCGGGGGATGGGCCATTGTAGTGCTGACCATGACCAACTGCCCGCCCCGGCTGCGGGGCGACCTGTCCAAGTGGCTGTGCGAGATCAACACGGGCGTTTATGTGGGGAACGTGAGCAGCCGCGTGCGGGACGCTCTGTGGGATCGGGTGTGCCAGAACCTGAAAAACGGGCAGGCGACGCTGGTGTTCACCACGGCAGGCGAACAGCGAATGGATTTCCGCACCCACAACACCACCTGGGAGGCCGTTGATTTTGACGGCATCAAGCTGATGCGGCGGCCTCTGCCGCAGGCTGAACAAAATCAGATCGACCTGAAACCTGGGTTCAGCAAGGCTGCACAGCAGCAGTATGTCCGCCGGGCAGGCAAGCCTCGCACCCCGAAAAAAGAAACCTACACGGTCATTGATCTGGAGACCACAGGCCTGCAGGCAGCGTCCGATGCGATCATTGAGTATGGAGCCCTGCGGGTCCGGGATGGAGTCCTGGCAGAGGAACTGAGTCTCCTTGTCCGGTGCGGGACACCGCTGCCCGCCGTCATCACAGAGCTGACCGGCCTCCGGGATGAGGACTTACAGCAGGGGATGGAAGAACGGGCTGCACTGGAACAGTTTTTGGCGTTTATCGGGAACGACCCGCTCGTCGGGCATAACATTTCGTTTGATATGGAGTTTCTCCGGGCAGCCTGCCGACGGCAGGGGCTCCCAGCCACTGCACCGACCTGATGCAACTGGCCCGCCGCAGGCTTTCCCGAGTACCAAACTACAAACTTCTGACATTGGCGCAGCATTTCCAGCTGGCAGATAAAGTAGAGCACCGCGCCCTGCCGGACTGCCGTCTGGTGCAGCAGGTCTATTGCAAACTGAATGAACCGGGTGTAAAATAATTGCGGAAGCGACGCATCTATGGGATCTTTTTAGTCTTTTCCCCGCACACGCGGGGGTGATCCCAATCTCAGGTGCAAGCATGGGATTACAGGGAGCTTTTCCCCGCACACGCGGGGGTGATCCCATTGATAACCCGGCAATCCTGAAAACTGGAGACTTTTCCCCGCACACGCGGGGGTGATCCCCACACCGGGAGGAGCCACAGGAACAATCTCAGCTTTTCCCCGCACACGCGGGGGTGATCCTGGAATTAACTTTCCTGCATCCAGTGTTAGCTTCTTTTCCCCGCACACGCGGGGGTGATCCTGTCGCTCGTTATTCCTGTTCACTTGCTGGATTCTTTTCCCCGCACACGCGGGGGTGATCCCCAGGTTGGTACATCGACACAAGCAAACTGCCGCTTTTCCCCGCACACGCGGGGGTGATCCCTGAATCTGGTGCTCCGTGTCCACATTCGAGCACTTTTCCCCGCACACGCGGGGGTGATCCTTGTGGGGTTTGGGTTATGTTGTCATTGCTCCACTTTTCCCCGCACACGCGGGGGTGATCCTTTCAGCCTTTAAGGCGTCGTTCATTGCTTCCACTTTTCCCCGCACACGCGGGGGTGATCCTACGATAATATAACATAGTTCGCACCACCTTATCTTTTCCCCGCACACGCGGGGGTGATCCCAAGTGCGCCGGAGATCATGCCGCCCACGTACCCTTTTCCCCGCACACGCGGGGGTGATCCTTCAAGCTCTCTGCTATCGTCTGTTTCGTGGTACTTTTCCCCGCACACGCGGGGGTGATCCTAGTCGCAAAGTTGTCAGACGACTAGCTTTTGACTTTTCCCCGCACACGCGGGGGTGATCCCCAAACAACGCTTTATCCGTACGCCTATAACACCTTTTCCCCGCACACGCGGGGGTGATCCCTCGCCAGTCATAAGATAGGTAGCATCGTCAATCTTTTCCCCGCACACGCGGGGGTGATCCCAGCGCAGAGAAAAACCAGAAGAAAAACAGGACCTTTTCCCCGCACACGCGGGGGTGATCCCCCAAGTCGGCGTAAACACTTCTGCTTTCTTGCCTTTTCCCCGCACACGCGGGGGTGATCCTTTGCAAAAATGCGGCCAGACGGCGTGTGGGACCTTTTCCCCGCACACGCGGGGGTGATCCTGATAAGGCTACATACAGCTACAACCAGCGAAGCTTTTCCCCGCACACGCGGGGGTGATCCTCATCTGCCCTGTTGTGGTGTCGTATCGACTTGCTTTTCCCCGCACACGCGGGGGTGATCCTAGGTTTGAAGCGCAAAAGTCGCTCCAGAATAGCTTTTCCCCGCACACGCGGGGGTGATCCCTGGAAATGACAACCAAACATTTTCGCAAAGGTCTTTTCCCCGCACACGCGGGGGTGATCCACAGCATTATCGTTCCCATCACAGCAGACCGATACTTTTCCCCGCACACGCGGGGGTGATCCCCTACGCAATTGGACTTTGTAATCGGCCCAGCACTTTTCCCCGCACACGCGGGGGTGATCCTTATGAGAACGAGAGAGGGATTTAGAAAATGAACTTTTCCCCGCACACGCGGGGGTGATCCTTAGAGCAAGAGTTTACTGTCGAGTACGCTTACCTTTTCCCCGCACACGCGGGGGTGATCCCATGGTGAAGCACAATGTTCCGAACTGCGGATGCTTTTCCCCGCACACGCGGGGGTGATCCTAAGTATCAGCGTGGGTCATCATCTTCTCTTTCCTTTTCCCCGCACACGCGGGGGTGATCCCTTTGAACGGTGGGCCAATGACAACTTGCCGGACTTTTCCCCGCACACGCGGGGGTGATCCCGGAACTGGCAGAGCACGCCGGACAGATTGCAACTTTTCCCCGCACACGCGGGGGTGATCCTATGGCATCCAGCGCAACAACATCCCCAAAACTCTTTTCCCCGCACACGCGGGGGTGATCCCAGATGCAGGAGCAGGCCGGGAAATACTGGGTCCTTTTCCCCGCACACGCGGGGGTGATCCCCGGTCACGGTCAGGGTCGTACATGACATCATGCTTTTCCCCGCACACGCGGGGGTGATCCCTTTTCCAGAATCGCAAGCCGGAAAGAGTCCGGCTTTTCCCCGCATACGCGGGGGTGATCCCGCCTACAAGATCTTGGAGGAGACCCTGAACCTCTTTTCCCCGCATACGCGGGGGTGATCCTTACGTTGTTCTCTATCAGATGTTATGTCTCAACTTTTCCCCGCACACGCGGGGGTGATCCCCTTATGGTAAAAGCCAAAGCGGCTTATGCGGCCTTTTCCCCGCACAGGCGGGGGTGATCCAAAAACGTAACGGCTGGGGTGGACAGAACACCTTCTCCGACATACTCAGAATACTATTTTTTCTCCGCAAAGCAAAAGCAGCGACCTTGTTCATTCAATCGAACCAGGTCACTGCTTTTTGCATGTGTGAAATTTTAATGATTTACAGCGATGTTTTGCGATTTTTCCTGAAGCTCGGCTTGGATATCGGTGAGACATTCCAACAAAAGGGGATTGAACGCGCCGCATTCCCCGTTCAGGATCATCCGCATGGCGGTCTCGTGGGAGAACGCCTTTTTGTAGCAGCGCTCACTGGTCAGGGCGTCGTACACATCGGCCAGGGAGACGATCTGCGCGCTGATGGGGATGTCATTGCCCTTGAGGCCGTCCGGGTAGCCCCGGCCATCCCAGCGCTCATGGTGCCAGCGGGCGATGTCGTAGGCGGTTTGCAGCAGGGGTTCATCCTCAAAGTTTTCCAGCCGTCGCAGCATGTTGGCACCCTGCATACAGTGGGTCTTGATGACCTCGAACTCCTCTTTGGTCAGCCGACCGGGCTTGTTGAGGATGTTTTCGTCAATGGTAATTTTGCCGATATCGTGCAGGGCGGAGGCCAGCGGGATGTTGTCCTGCTCCTCTGCCGAAATTTTATAATCACTGGTCTTTTCCAGCAGGTGGTCGAGGATCTTCTCGGTCAGCACCCGGATGTGTTGGACATGCAGGCCGCTCTCGCCGTTGCGGAACTCCACGATCTGGCTCAGCACGCCCACCAGCATGGAGGTGTTGTGCTCCTGCTTGCGGGTCTGGTCCGAGACCATCCGCACCAGCCGCTGCTGTTTGGTATAGAGCCTGACGGTGTTGTTGACCCGCTGGCAGACCACATTGGCGTCAAACGGGCGGGTGACAAAGTCCGAAGCGCCCATCTCGTAGGCCTTGCGGGTGATATCGCCCGAGGTCTCGCTGGAGATCATGATGACCGGGATGTCCTCGATGGCGTGGTTGCGGGTCATGTTCTGGAGCACGGCAAAGCCATCTTTCACGGGTATGTTGATATCCAGCAACACCAGCGCGATATCGCCCAGGTGCTCTTGCAGCAGCTCCAGGCCTTTTTCGCTATCGGGTGCTTCCAGAATACGGTAATCGCTCTGCAGGGCCTCGGAGAGGAGGGAGCGGTTCCTCTCGGAATCGTCCACGATCAGAATTTGACGTTTGCGCTGCTGGCGCAGATCCCGTTCCCGCAGGGTGAGGGGGCCGGCCTCCAGCACGATGGCATTCTTTTTGGCTTTTGCCTGGTACATCAGGGAATCGGCACGGTGGACGGCCTCTTCCAGCGGGTCCGCAGAACCCTGCAGCACCGCACCGATGCTCAGCGAAAGGTGCAGATGGGGGTAGCCGGGGAGGGTGGTCTCCTCTACGGTGGCGCGGATCTGCTCCAGCTTGCTCTGCAAAAAGACGTCCGGGTGCTCGCGGGGGATCCCGGGCAGGATCAGCAGGAATTTATCGCCGCCATAGCGGATGAGGGTGTCAGTCTGCCGGATGCAGCCCCGGATGACATTGGCGGCGGTGCCAAGGGCCAGGTCGCCTGCCTGGCGGCGCAGCAGCGGGAGAACCGGTCCTTGTGGCGGCAGGCATAGCAGAAATCCGGTCCATGGGGGTCGGTGCGCGCGCCCTCCTGTATCTGCTGGAGGGTCTCGGCGTCCAGCAGGCGGACATCGGTATACACTTCGCGCAGGGCAGCCATGAGCTGCTGCATTTCTTTCATGGAGGTACAGTTGCTTTTCATAAGTTCCCCAATGCCTCCGGCAGAAAATGGGAGGCATCTGATGCTCGTATCCGGAGAATAAAATTTTCGGTTCGCTTTCGTAAGACACGATTATGTATTATTGTAAAGGATAGGAACGGAAAAGAAAAGGGAAAACACGGAAATTGCCTGGATTTTGTCGGATTTACTAGAAATCGTTTTCGGCTTCTGTGCAACAATTTTCTGCGGGGTGGGGGGTAAATGGGCAAAAGATTGCAATAAAATCAAAAATCTGGTATGATAAAAAGACGTTTCGCATTGTATCTGTATAGGAGGGAAAAGCCATGCTGATTCCGGTTGTTTTATTTATCATCGGCCTGCTCTGCCTGATCAAGGGCGGCGACTGGTTTGTGGATGGCGCTTCGGCGCTGGCCCGGCGGTTCCACCTGCCGGAGCTGCTCATTGGTGCCACGGTGGTGTCTATCGGTACCACCCTGCCGGAGGTCATGGTGTCCACCACCTCTGCCCTCACCGGTCACGGCGAGATCGCCTACGGCAACGCCATCGGCTCGGTCATCTGCAATTCTGCACTGATCGCCGCCATCACCATTGCGGTGCGCCCGGGCAAGGTTGACCCCAAGAGCCTGCGCACCCCGGTGGCCTTCTTCTTTGTGGCTGCCGCTTTCTATGCCGGTGTGGCCTACACCACCGGCTCCTTCACCCGCCCGGTAGGTCTGATCCTGCTGGCCATGTTCGTGGCTTACATCGTGTGCAACGTGCTGGCTATGAAAAACACCCCCGCCCCGGAAGAGGAGGAGCAGGCTGAGGAAGGCTCCTTTGCCAAGGAGCTGGGTCTGCTGGCCATCGGCGCAGTGCTCATTGCTGTGGGCGCTGACCTGCTGGTGGACAACGGCACCCTCATCGCGCAGGCGCTGGGCGTGCCGGAGTCGGTCATTGCGCTGACCTTTGTGGCACTGGGCACCTCGCTGCCGGAGCTGGTCACCGCCATCACCTCGCTGGCCAAGGGTCACGGTGCGCTGTCGCTGGGCAATGTCATCGGTGCAAACGTGTTTAATCTGGTGCTGGTCAGCGGCGTGTCCGTCACGCTGGCACCCTTCAGCATCCCGCAGAACTCCACCATCGCAGGCATGAACGCCTCGCTGGTGATGGATATCCCGGTCATGTTTGCCGTGATGCTGCTGCTCACCCTGCCCGCTCTGATCAAGGGCAAGCTGAGCCGCCCGCAGGGCATTGCACTGCTGTGCATCTATGCCGCTTTCTGCGCCGTGCAGTTCAGCATCTGATCCGCAAGTTAAATAGTTAAGGCTGCTGCACAGGGTTTTGTGCAGCAGCCTTTTTATGTGGGACGATTTTGAATGCGCTCCGCGTTCGCTTTGCGCATATTCAGCGGAAAGATTATTTATAATTTCGCGTTTGTCGCACTCTGCGGAGTGCGACAAACGCTATTTTCACAGGAGGGGTCGTGGAGGCAAACGGCAGCTGCCGCGCTTGTTTCCACGCGGAAACAGTCATGCGGCGGGGGCGCTGCGGCACGGAAGTCAACATGACCCTCTCAGTCATCGCTGCGCGATGCCAGATTTCCCCCTTTCGTCGCTGCGCGCATCTTCCCCCCGGAGCGGGTGGAAGTCTTTCCTCAAAGGGAGAGCCAAGAGCACTGCCGAAAGCCTCCTCATGATGCCTAATACTTTAGCAACGGGCTTTAAACCTTGGCTACCCCCTTCGGGGGAGCTGGCGCGGGAGCGCCTGAGAGGGTAAAAAAAGTGGGTCAGAAGCGCCCACAGGCGTTTCTGACCCACAAATAGAACGATATTTTTTGTTTTACAGCTGGCAGGCGGTATCGTAGCCGGTGCGGATGGCGTTGGAGATATCCGCAGCCTTGCCGGCGGCATCGCCAATGGAATACACCGGGATGCTGGCAGCTTCCAGCGCAGCAGCGTCAAATGCGTTGGAGCGTGCGCCCATGGCCAGCACGATGTAATCGCAGGGGATGGTCACCTCTGCGCCGTCCTTGTTCTCGCAGACGACGGCGTCCATGCGGAACTCCTTGACCTTGTGGCTGGGGTACTGCTCCACGCCGTAGGTCTTGTAGTTTTCCAGCAGGGTGGGCAGAATGGTGCTGCTCTCGCCTGCGGCGATCTTGTCCATCATTTCGATAACGGACACCTTGCAGCCGCGGGCAGCCAGATACTCTGCGGTCTCGCAGCCCACCATGCCGCCGCCGATGACGGCAACCGTGCCGTACACCTGCTGCTCACCGGCCAGCACCTTCCAAGCGTCGGCAACATTCACGCTGTCGATGCCGGGAATGCGGGGTGCGGCACTGTGTGCGCCCACAGCGTTGATGACGGCCTCGAAACCGGCGTCCTTCAGCTGCTCTGCGGTGCGGGTCTGACCCATGCACAGGTGCACACCGGCGTTGCAGACAGCGTGGATCAGGTCCTGTGCGGCACGGCGCATCTCCTCCTTGCGGGGAGGCACGCAGGCAATGTTCAGCTGACCGCCCAGAGTGGTGGTCTTTTCAAACAGGGTCACGTCATGGCCGCGCAGCGCTGCCACACGGGCGGCTTCCAGACCGGCAGGGCCGCCGCCGAGGACGGCAATCTTCTTTTTCTGTGCTGCGGGCTGGATGCTGCGGGTGTTCTCGTAGCCATTTTCCGCGTTCAGCACGCAGGAGAGGAACTGACGGTTCTGGATGGCATCGGTGCAGCCCTTGTTGCAGCTGATGCAGCGGCGGATATCGCAGGCCTTCCCGGCAGCGATCTTGGTGCCCCAGTCGGGGTCTGCCAGCAGCGGGCGACCCATGGCAACTATGTCGGCCATGCCGCTCTCGATGACACGCGCAGCCATGTCGGCGTCCACGATACGACCCACGGCGCTGACCGGCACATTGACGGCTTTTTTGATGTCCCCGGCGATCTTGACAAAGAAGCCGTAGGGCTGTACGCCCATGGGAGGAATGGTGTCGGCCATGTTGCCGGTGTGGTTGGCCTGCGCAACGTGGAACATATCCACGCCGTCCTCTACCAGCCACTGGGCAAACTGCACGGCGTCGGCTTCGTCAATGCCGCCCTTGCCGCGCTGCGGGGTGACGATGGACAGCTTGTAGTCGATGACCATATCCGGCACAGCCTTGCGGATGGCGCGGGTCAGCATGCGGGCAAAGCGGACGCGGTTCTCCAGACTGCCGCCGAACTTATCGGTGCGGTGGTTCATGCGGGTGGAGCACAGGCAGCCGTTCAGGCGGTCGCCGTGGATCTGGATGACGTCCACACCGGCCTTCTGTGCACGCACTGCGCAGGCGCACATCTTATCGATGATGGCCATCAGCATCTCCTCGCTGACCTCATCGGTGAAGAACATCATGTCGTGATGCAGGCGCTGACGCATTTCGTCAAACTTCTTCTGCATGAACAGGCTGTTGATGGCGTCCACATCGTACTCCGGGTGGAAGATCTGGACGCCCAGCTTGGTGCCGTAGGCGTGTACGCTGTCGGCCAGTGCCTTGAAGGCAGGGATCTGGCTGTCGTCAAACAGCTTGGGGGTGGGAGAAAAGCTGTTGATGGGCGCAACATCGCCCATAACGATGTAGCCCACGCCGCCCTTTGCCAGACGGGTGTAGAAGCCCATGTCCTGCTCGCTGATCATGCCGTTTTTCTCGTAGCCGGTGGTCAGCGGGGGGAACATGATGCGGTTTTTAAAGGTCTGTCCGCCCACCTCAATGGGCTGCAGAATTACGTTTTGCATACAAAAGCCTCCTTGCAGATACGCTTTGCTTTACAGATTTGCTTTGATGAATGCTGCGGTCTTTTTCTCCACGGTGGCACGGGCTGCCAGCGTAGCAAAGTTGTGGCCGCCGCCCGCAATGGTGTCCACCTCGGGTGCGGTGTACACCTGTGCGTAACGGCTGCAGGTGCCCTCGTCCACCAGACGGTCATCGTCGGCGCGCAGCAGCAGCACCGGGCCGTTGTAGCCCTTGGCCTCGGTAAAGGGATCGGGGTGCTTGGCCATCTCGTAGTTAAAGGCCATCTTGTAGCACAGACCCTCCATGTCGGTGTAGTCCTTGCCGGTCTGCACAACACCGTCGGCACGCTGTGCGCAGCCGAACCACATCCCGGCGCCCGGGCACAGCAGGATCAGGCCGTGGGGCTGGATGACCGGTGCGCAGGAAGCGGCAATGTAGCCGCCCATGCTCTGGCCGGAGAGGAACAGCTTTTCGCTGTCCACATAGGGCTGCTCAGCTGCCCATGCAAAGATATCCTGTGCATCAGTGTGCAGGCCGTCGAAGCTCATATCCTCGAACTCGCCGTCGCTCTCGCCGTTGCCGTAGAAATCGAACCGGGCGCTGCCGATGCCCTGCGCTGCCAGAGCGCGGGACAGGTGGGTGTACATGGACTTGTAGCCGCTGCAGCTGCCGGCAAAGCCGTGCAGGTGCACCACAAAGGGTACCTTGCCCTCGGTATCGGGCAGGGTCACGATGCCGCGCAGGGTGTGGCCATTGCGGTTTTTAAACTGAACCTGTAAGATCTTCATGGTTTACTTGCTCTCCTTTGCGGCGCGGCGAGCCTTCAGCTCGGTCAGCATCTCGGCAGTCTTCTGCTTGGTCAGGGGGTAGACGAAGAACAGGATGGCAACTGCAATGCCGTAGCCCAGGAAGTAGACGCCGGTGTAGCTCTTCCAGATGGCGTTCACAACGCCTGCGGTCTGCACAGCGCCTGCGGTCACGTTGTAGCCGATGGCACCCAGCACAAAGCTGGACAGGCTGCCGGAAATGGCGCTTGCAAGCTTGCGGAAGAAGGAGTAGGTGGAGTAGACGATGCCCTCGTTGCGCTCGCCGGTCTGCAGCTCATGGTAGTCGATGGCGTCGTTGACCATAGCCCAGATCAGCACCTGCATGCCGGAAGCGCCCAGATAGCAGATACCGTTGATGACGATGAAGGCCACGGGGTTGTGGACGGGGAAGAAGAACAGGATGCCGAACACGATGGCGGCAAAGCCAGCGCCCATGCAGCACCACTCCTTCTTGCCGAACTTGTTGGCAAGAGGCTGGGTGATGGCAAAGGACAGCACAGCGTACAGCACGCTCAGCATACCGGAGACAGCCTGAATTTTAACGTTGCCGAAGAAGTCCTTGTACAGGTAGGTGTTCAGGCCGTTGACCACGGAAGCACCGATCATGCCGGTCAGGCTGAAGAACATAACGCCCAGCAGAGCCTTATTGTGAGAGATCTCCTTGAGCACGTGCAGGTAGTTCAGCTTTTCGCCCTGCGGACGCTCGGGCACTTCCACGCGCTCCTTGCACCACACGCAGGTGATCTGCAGGCACAGCAGACCCAGCAGAGCGCAGATGCAGGCCAGCATCAGGAAGCGGCCAGCCACGGGCTTGTTGTCCACATACAGGAACAGGGGGCCGATCATGACCATGACGGTCATGAAGATGGTGCCGCCAAGGCTGCGGTAGCGGGACAGTGCGGTGCGCTGGCTGACATCATCGGTCATCACGCTGGACAGGGTGCCGAAGGGCACGTTGACGCAGGTGTACAGTGCCTCGTACAGAACGTAGGTGACGAACATGTAGGCCAGACGCAGGCCGTAGTTGATATTGCCCACATTGACAAAGCCAAGGATGCACAGCACTGCCATGGGGAAGGAGAAGGCGCGGATCCAAGGGATGAACTTGCCGCCCTTGGTGGCTTTGCGGGAATCCACGATGGCACCGATGATGGGGTCATTCACGGCGTCCCAGATCTTAGTGACCAGCAGCAGGATACCCACGTGGAAGGGGTTGACCTGCAGGATCAGGGTGTAGAAGATCGACAGATACATGGCGCGGTACTGCTCGGTGAAGCAGCAGCCCAGATCGCCCAGTGTATAGCCGATCTTGTCCTTCATGGAGAAGGGTCGGATGGTCTTTTTCTGGTCCATTGTGTTTTATCCTCCTTAAAAACAGTGAAACCACGAGACTTTTCGCACAAGTCTCTTTTCTACGCTTTGCATTATACGTTAAATTTCCATCAATACATATCCAAAAAATGATTGAAAACTATCGTAAATTGATGTATTATGCAATTATAACAGTTGTACTTTTCTGTTGTGTACAACAAACTGTTGCACATGACAGTTTCACGGAGGTTTTTTTGGTGAACTATACAGTCAAGCGTTATTTTTTTGAGCAGAGCGCCGTCCGGGAATTTTATTCCGGCGCGTATTATGATTTGTTTCTGGTCATGCGGGGCAGCGGTGTGTTCCGGTGCAGCGAGGTGGTACTGCCCGCACAGCAGCAGAACCTCATCATCTTCAAGCCCGGTCAGGGCGGCAGACTGGAATACGCCGGTGCTTACGGCCCGCTGGAACTTATTCGGGTGCAGCTGTCCCCCCAGACGCTGGCGCAGCTTTCGGACGCAGATACCGACCTTGAAAAAAGCTTCAACGTGGTGCCCTTCCGGCAGGTGGCTGTGCGCCCGGACAGCCAGATCTATATGCTGCTGAAAAACCTTGCCCGGAAGCTGCTGATGCTCCCGCAGGAGAGCACCCAGTTCGGTGCAGCGGTGTTCGAGCACGGTATTCTGCAGATGTTCGTGGTGCTGGCGCTGCGTGCCTGCATCCATGCGGAGTTCCACACCGCATCGGTCAGCCGCCACCACCTGATGCTGGATGAGGTGTTTTTGTTTATTCAGGCGCACCTTACCGAGGAACTGACGCTGGAGCGGCTGGAAAAGGAGTTTTTCGTCTCCCGGGAACATATTGCCCGGGAATTTAAACGCCAGACCGGGCAGACGGTGCACCGCTATATCGTAAAGGCGCGCTTGGACCGCTGCTGCACCCTCATCGAGCAGGGGCTGCCCATCACCGAGGTGTACAAGACCAGCGGCTTTGGCGGTTACAACCACTTTTTCCGCGCCTTTAAAAAGGAGTACGGCATGACCCCCAAGGAGTACTTCAGCACCACCCGGCAGGACGCCCGGGGATGAATCCGGCAAAAGCAGCGCCGTCTGCGCCTGTGAAAAAAGCCGCCCGGGAAGATCTGCAGATCCTCCCGGGCGGCTTGCTTATCCTATTTTTTTTCTTTTACTTGCGGTGGGTGAGGCAGAAGACGCACAAGGGGATTGCAAACAACATGGCATAGTGGTATACTAATCTTGCAGTGATATAAGTCAAACTTGTCACAGTCGGACAAAAAGGCTTGTAAGCCGACAAAAAATGTCGGCGTTGCAGGCCTTTCTTTTTTTGCGAAAAATCAAAAGCAGAGGGATGCAATGATTCTTGAAACGATTGCGGCTGTCAATACGGCGGTCAACAACTTTGTGTGGGGCATACCGGCTATGGTGTGCATCATCGGCGTGGGGCTTCTGCTCAGCGTGCGCACGCACTTTTTGCAGATACGAAAGTTTCCATATGCCATCAAAACGACAATCGGGCGTATGTTCCGAAAAAAAGATGCCTCCGACGGTACGATGACGCCGTTTCAAGCGGTGTGCACGGCGTTGGCGGGCACGGTGGGTACCGGCAACATTGCGGGTGTTGCGGGCGCTATCGCCATTGGCGGCCCGGGCGCGGTGTTTTGGATGTGGTGTTCGGCGGTCCTGGGCATGTGTACTAAATTTGCCGAGGTCACGCTGGCAGTCCACTACCGGGAGCGCAGCGCCGCCGGGGAGTGGGTCGGCGGCCCGATGTACTATATCAAAAACGGCCTGGGCAGGCATTGGCAGTTTTTGGCGGTGCTCTACTCGCTGTTCGGTGTGCTGACGGTGTTCGGCACCGGCAACGCGACGCAGGTCAACACCATTGTGGCCGCCATTGACACGGCCCTGACGGAGTTCAACGTTGTGAGCGGCAGTGCGCTGTCCACCTTGAATCTCGTCGTTGGCATCATCGTTGCTATGCTGGTGGCCATGGTGCTGCTGGGAGGCATCAAGCGCATTGGCAGCGTCAGCGAACGCCTTGTGCCGTTCATGGCGCTGTTCTACATCGTGCTGTCAGTGGGCGTTGTCATCCTGAACATCCAGCGCTTTCCGGCGGTCATCGAGGCCATCTTCGCGGGGGCCTTCAACCCGGCGGCCTTCACCGGCGGCGTCATCGGAAGTCTCTTCGTCAGTATGCAGAAGGGTGTCTCCCGCGGTATCTTCTCCAATGAGGCGGGCCTTGGCACCGGCTCCATTGCCCATGCCTGTGCCGACACGAAAAAGCCGGTCAAGCAGGGTGTGTTCGGCATCTTTGAGGTTTTTGCCGACACCATCGTCATCTGCACGCTGACGGCCATGGTCATCCTGTGCAGCGGTGTCCCTGTCAACTACGGCGCGGCGGCCGGTGCCGAGTTGACGATCTCCGGCTTCACCACCACCTACGGCGGCTGGGCGTCCATCTTCACGGCGGTGGCGCTGTGCTGCTTTGCGTTCTCCACCATCATTGGCTGGGGCCTGTACGGCTCGCGCTTCATCGCGTTTTTGTGCCGCAGCGACAAGGTTGTGCGCCCCTTCTTTGTGGTGTACTCCTTCGTGTCCATCCTGGGTGCAACGGTCGATCTGGGGCTGCTGTGGAGCATTGCCGATACCTTCAACGGCCTTATGAGCATCCCGAACCTCATTGCGCTGCTCCTGCTGTCCGGCACGGTGGTCGAACTGACCAAGGACTATTTTGCGAAAGAAAAGGTGTAAAAAATGTTTATTGGAACCTGGTGGTCTCTGATGCCGCCTATCATCGCCATCCTGCTGGCGCTGCTGACGAAAGAAGTTTACCTCTCGCTGTTTGCGGGCTGTGCGCTGGGGGCGCTGCTGGTGGCGGAGTTCCACCCTTGGCTGGCATTTGACACGCTGTTCAACACGATGATCAACAGCGTTGACTTCTCGATTCTGATGTTCATGATCCTGCTGGGCATGGTCGTCATGCTGATGCAGGAATCCGGCGGTACGCGCGCCTACGGCGAGTGGGCGGCAAAGAAACTCAAGAGCAAGCGGGCTACCTTGGTGGCAACGTCGCTGCTGGGGGCGCTGATCTTCGTGGACGACTACTTTAACTGTCTGACCGTCGGCTCGGTCATGCGCCCGGTCACGGACAAATACAAAGTTTCTCGCGCAAAGCTGGCCTACCTCATCGATGCTACCGCTGCACCGGTCTGCATCATTGCGCCGATTTCCTCCTGGGCGGCAGCAGTCAACTCCTACGTCCCGGCGGGCAGCGCCATGTCCGGGTTTGAAATGTTCGTGCGCACGATACCGTTCAACCTCTATGCGCTGCTGACGCTCTACATGGTGTTCTTCATCTCGCTGGTCGGGTTTGACTTCGGCCTGATGAAAAAGCATGAGCGCAACGCCGCCAATGGCGACCTCTTCACCTCGGGCGGGGAGGCATTCCAAAACCAGGAGACACACGACCCCACAGAGGGCGGCAAATACGCCAAGGGCAAGGTCATTGACCTGATTGCGCCGATGATCGTGATGATTGCAACGGCCATCGGGGCTATGATCTGGACTGGCTACCTGAACGGCGGCACGAACCTTGTGGAGGATTTCGCCAACTGCTCCTCGTCGGAGTCGCTGGTCTTTGCGGGGCTTATCACGGTGGGGTTCCTGCTGGTGCTCTATCTGCCGCGCCGGGTCATCGGGTTCAAAGATTTCATGAACTCTGTGCCCGAGGGCGGCAAGCTGATGATGCCCGCTATCCTGATTCTGGTGCTGGCTTGGACGCTGAAAGGCATGACTGACGCGCTGGGCATCGGCGATTTTGTGCGCCAGGCCGTCAGCCTGAACGCCGGGCTGATGCGGTTTGTGCCGCTGTTGATTTTCTGCATTGCCATCTTCATTGCGTTTTCCTCCGGCACCAGCTGGGGCACGTTTGCCATTCTGGTGCCCATCGTTGTCAATATGTTCAGCGAGACAGACCCCAACATGATGATCGTGGCCGTAGCCGCCGTGCTGGCGGGCGCTGTCTGCGGCGACCATATCTCGCCAATCTCCGACACCACCATCATGTCCAGTTCCGGCGCACAGTCCAACCACATCAACCACGTGCAGACCCAGATGCAGTACGCCATGGTCGTGGTGGCTGCCTGCGTGCCCGGCTACCTGATTGCGGGCTTTACCGAGAACTGGCTGCTCACCTTGGCCGCGTCCCTCGTCATCCTGACTGTGATGCTTCTCTGGCTGCGCAAGCGCAGTTTAGCTGAATAAAAAAAGCAGTGCTTTCAAAATTGAAGGCACTGCTTTTTTATTCTGCGTGCCCGGGCGGATTCCATATCCGCCCGGGCCGTCTTATTTCAACGTTCCATCAACGACCTGCTGGTAATACCACGGCTTCTCGGCGTGGAACACCCGCCCGGCCAGGTGGGCAAAACGCGGGTCGGAAATCTGTGCAGGGAAGCGCAGCTCCCACGCGCAGAGGGCTTGATACTTGAACCGCAGCTCCCGGTTGGCGGTGTTGCTGCCGTACTTGGAATCGCCTAAGATCGGGCAGCCGATGTGTGCGAGGTGCGCCCGGATCTGGTGGGTGCGCCCAGTCACAAGCTCGACCTCCAACAGGGCCAGCCGTCCGCTGACGGCCAGCGTCTCATACCCGGTGATGACTTCCTTCGCGCCGCCTGCGGTCGTGTCGGTAATGCGCACAATGCCGCGCTCGGCGTCCTTCAAAAGGTAATCCCGCAGCAGGGCGGCGGGCGGGTTCGGGCGACCGAACGTCACGCAGAGATACCGCTTTTCAATGTCCCGTGCCTTGATGGCAGCGGTCAAAAATGCCTCGGCGGCGTTGTTTTTTGCCAGCAGCACCAGGCCGCTGGTGCCGGTGTCCAGTCGGTGGCAGAGCACCGCGTGGGTGGCCTTGCCCTCGGAGGCCAGCTTTGCCTGCACGCGGCGAATCAGCGTGTCGGTGTCCGGCCCATCCACCGCAATGCCTGCGGGTTTGCTGGCAATGATAATATCGTCGTCCTCATACACAAATACGGCGGCGGGGGTGGGGCGGTTTTCCAGCTGCTCATCGGTCAAAAATAGTTTGATTGTGTCGCCGTTCTGTACCCGGGTCGAAAGCGGCTGCCTTTTGCCGTTCAGCTTGATCTTATTTTCGCGCAGGGCCTTGTTCAGCCGCCCCATGCCTAAGGCGGGGAACTGATCCATCAGGTATTTATCCAGCCGCACCGGCAGCAGGCTTTTCACGTGCAGTTCTTTCATTTTGTTGTCAGCTCCTCATTCCACAAAATCGTGGCATCGTCAATTTCCAGCGTAACCATCAGCCAACCGGCGTCATGGTTGTCCACTTCCAGTATCGGGTATTCGCGGCCCCCGGCACACAGGTATGCAGCACCGTCCAGCTTTGCGCGGGCAAAGGGAGAGTCCATAAAGCAGACTGTCTTTTTGGTGGAATCCAGCACACCGCGGTTCCACAAAGCGTCGGTGTAATCCGCCAGCCGCAGGGGATAGTTTTCATCGTAGGGCGTGCAGAGCGCATCAAAAGTCTTGCCTTGCAGCCCCGGCGCGATAACGTACCAGCTGGCCGTGCCGTCGGTACTTGTCACCCGGCCGCACCAGGCGGCATCTTTTACCGGCTCAACGGCTTGCAAAAATGCGCCTTCGGTCGCAAATAAATAGAGAGTATCATTCTGCAAATCGCCGTTCGCCAGCGCATCCAGCGCGGTCTGCCGCTCGGCGGCAAGGGCGGTTTCATCATAGCGGGCGGCGAAGGGGTCGTTCGTGGTCATGTCGTTGTCGGCGGCCCACAGCGCCAGGTGCAGGCTGTCGGCCTGCATCCCTTCCACGGATTCAAGGTGTGCGTACCGCCCGGAGGCTGTCTGCCAGAAGCTGCTTTGCATCTCGGTAGGAAAAGCGTCCGCCGTTTGCGCGTCCCGCATGGCATCGTGCCGCTGGATGAGCGCGGGGCTTACATCCCACAGCTGCACCATTGCAAACATGGCCACCCAGACTGCTGCCTGGGGCAGCCGTGCCAGCCCGGTGAACGCCGCCAAAACCAGCAGGTAATACACCGGCCAGAACAGCCGCCCTCCGGAGCGGAACACCGAAAACAGTTTGATAAAGGAAGCTGGTAACGGCAGCGTGGCCAGCGTAACGCCGTTTGCCGTGATGACGTTGCTCACGGCAAACGCAGTCAGCACCACACAGCAAAGGCAGAGCGCCCAGTGGCGGCGCAGATACCCGGCCGCCGCGCCAGCACCAGCGCCACCGGCAGCGCCGCCAGCACGCCCAGCCCCAGGTAGGCAAAAGCGTCATAGTTGCCGCCCACCTGGTTTTGCGCGGGCAGCAGACGGCTGTACAAAACGCCGTTTACGCCCACCGGGTTCCACAGCGCGTTTAAATTCATGGCAAAATAGCCGTACAGCGCCTGCCCGCCGCTGGTGGCCGTGCCGTACAAAAGCCCCAGTGCCCAGCCCAGCGCTGCCGTGCAGACCATATTGCTGCCCAGATACACAGCGGGTCGCAGCCATTGCCGCTTTTGCACGGCGTATTCCAACAGAAGCGCCAGCGTGACGGCGTAGGTCATGGGCAGAAAATAGGGGTGGATGCCCACGGCTAAAACATTGAGCAAAAACAGCCCCCGCGACGCATACAGCCCCGGCCGCTTACAGACAAAATAGCAGTAGAGCGCTGCCAGCACAAGCCATTGCGCCCCCAGTGAGGTGTGCCGGAACGCGCGTTCGATCAAAACAGGGCTGGCGGCAAAGACGAGCGACCCCGCCAGTGGGGAAAACAACCCGCCCGCAAACAGCGAACACAGCAGCGCCCCAAAACCGCCCTGCAAGGCAAAGCACACCAGCGTGAACCAGCCAAAATACTGGAACGTGCCACCAAGCGCCGCCGCCAGCGGGCGGCATAAAGCCGCCAGCAGGGGGATGGAGTCGGTGTAGGCTACGCTGACCCCGCCAGGGTAGTTG
>ENA-ORNT01000980-ORNT01000980.1-human-gut-metagenome-genome-assembly--contig:-NODE-980-length-19901-cov-9.630454_pt1 | contig 19901 bp, 7 predicted proteins | sample MGYA00242120_ERZ509032 | MGnify/ENA primary metagenome ERZ509032 (study PRJEB26280, sample SAMEA2338729) | human gut metagenome | biome: human gut; feature: human-associated habitat; material: faeces...
TTGTACCGCTGCCCACCATGTCGAAGTTGAGATAGCCCTTCACCTTCGACATTTCACTGAAATGGTCGGTGAAGTATTGCGAACCGAGCAATCCAAACTCCTCGCCGTCCCAGAAAGCAAACACAACAGTACGTTCGGGCTGTGCTCCACTCGCTACAAAGGCTTTCATAATCTGCAACACGGCAGCCACGCCCGAAGCATTGTCGTCGGCACCATTGTATATCTTGTCGCCAGCCAAGTCGTTGTACACGCCTTCGTGGTCGAGATGTGCACCTACCACAACAAACTCGTCAGTCTTCTTGCCAGGCAACACAGCGAGCACATTGCTAAGCGCCATCGACTGATATACACCTTTCTTAATCTTGGCTATAGAGTCGGCATTGACATAGAAACGCACGCCGCGCTTGAGCTTCTGCACAGCGCAAGCCTCAAACGGTTGCTCGTACGAATCGCCCAACAGAGGCTTCAGTCCTGCCTGACGTATCTGCGAGATGATGTACTGCTTGGCTATACGCGAACCACGCTCGCCTGCACGGCGACCCTCAAGCAGGTCGTCGGCGAGGAAATACACGTGAGCACGTGCAGCATCCTCGGTGATAGAGCGCATACCGGCTTCAATCTGAGCCGTGAGATTCTTGTTCGCTTTTGCCGCATTCTTCTTTGCAGCAAAGGCATTAGTAGTCATGGCTGCCATAACGACAGCCGATGACATGATAACAGTTCTGATGTTCATCCTGATTATTAGCGTTTTGTTTGATTAGTATTCCATAGAGAAAGTCACACCACGTCGCATCATATCCTTAGCCAACGGGCTCATACGCTTGATGAACGACTCCCACGAACGGTTCTGCTGCTGGCTCCATCCTGCCTCAGCCAAGGCTATAGAGCGAGGATAAGCTTGATAGTATATGCGCTCGGGCGATGTGATGCACTCGCTCCAGAGCGTTCCGGCTACGCCGAAAAGATTGTTCTGCTCAAACTGCTTGTCGTGTCCCCAAGCCGGATCAAGAGCGTAGGTAGCCTTGAGCGAAGTTACGGGCATTCCCCAGTTCACCTCAGGCATGTCACCCTTAGCCATAGGATAGTCGAAGTAGCAGTGCTCGCCCGGGCAGAGCATGATGCGTGCGTTGTTCTCGACGGCAGCCTGCAGAGCCTTGTCGGTGAGTCCGTTGCGCCAAGCGAATGTTACGCATCCCGGCTGAATCTTCTTGAAGTCGGTCTCATACCAGAACATCGGTGTCTTGTGATATGTGTCGCGCAGGAGTTCGATAACGCGGTCGAACATATATCCCTGCAGCTTCCAGTTCTCCGAACGGTCGGTAGTTGTGATGCCGAGTTTCTTCTTCAGAGCCTGACACTTGGGGCAGTCGGTCCAGCAGTCGAGTGCCGGATTGCCAGCCTCATCGCCACCGAGATGGATATACTTAGACGGGAAAATGTCGGCAATCTCCTTGAATACATTACCCAAGAACTCGTAAGTGAAGTCGTTGCCCGGGCAAAGAAGCTCGTTGGAAACACCACATGTGGTGCGGATAGGCACCTGACGCTGATGACATGTAAGTTCGGGGAACACACTGATAGCAGCTACCTCATGGCCCGGCATCTCAATCTCGGGTACTATCTCCACGTGATACTGAGCGGCAAACTTCACCAAGTCGCGCATCTGCTCTTGAGTGTAATAGCCCTTGTAAGGCATCAGCAGGTCGTCCTGACCCCAACGTGATGAAGCCTGTTCGGTAAGCTGCGGATACTTCTTAATCTCAATGCGCCAAGCCTGGTCGTCTACAAGGTGCAGGTGCAGAGCGTTGAGCTTGTAGCGAGCCATTTCGGGGATGAAAGCCTTCAGCTCGTCAAGCGGAATGAATGTACGGGCTGGGTCGACCATCAATTCACGTACGTGAGTGCGAGGAGTGTCCTTGATGGTGAGTTGCGGAATGGCGTCGACACACTCCTTATTGCCCGAACCAAGAAGAATCTGGTCGAGAGTCATCAGTCCCCAGAATACACCGCGCGGAGACTTACCCTTGATGTTCACACCCTTAGAGTCTACAGTAAGAGTGTAAGCCTCGTCGTCGTCAAGCGACGAGTCGAGGGCGAGAAAGAGCTGCAATCCGCGCTGACGGCTGTTCACGATGTTGCCGATACGACCAGTAAGCATCTCGCGAGCACGCTCCACCTCATTGTTCAATACATTATCATCCTTCTTGTCAAGCAATATATTCCAGGCTGTCTGCACGTTCAGCGCCTTAGCACCCTTCTGAACGGTCAGGGTCTGCGGCATTGGGGTGAGGCACAGCGTCGGGTCGCTCACTTCCTTTGCCATCTTCGGCTCGGCATAGAAGCGGCTCCAGCCTGCTGCCTTCATATAAGCCTTCTCGCTACCCTTCGGAACGATGAGCTTAACGCTGCCTGGCTCTACACCATAGAATGAAGAAACGGCAGCCTTTGGCGGCACTTTCGAATTGACCTTGACGGTCTTCAGTCCCGACAGACGTGCAAATGCGTATTCACCGATTACAGGAGCGCCGTCGATAGTAAGTTCAGTCATACTCTTACATCCCGAGAAAGCGGCTGCACCGATGCTCTCTACCGATGCCGGGATAGTAATGTTCTGAAGCTTGTCGCAGGCAAAGAACGCCTGTGTTCCGATGGTCTTCAGCACCTTTGGCAGAGCGATGGTGAGGAGTTGGTGGCGCGAATGGAACGCATTCTTTGGTATCTCGGTGCTCTTAGCGTCACTGAGGTCGATGTCGCGTACTTGAAAACAGAGGTCGCGCATCTGTCTGTAGTCGCCCTTACGGTCGGTAGACAGTTCGCCTGTGAGCTTAAGGCTTACAGCCATCGACTTCTGTTCGGGCTTCAAATTGTTCATACGCTCCACGGTCTGTGCCGACATAACCGCTGAAAGGATTGTCGTAGCAGATAATAGTAGTAGTCTTTTCATTTGTCGTTTATTTATTTTTATTGTTGTATGTTTTTTCCTTAAAACCAATATTACCTGCAAAGGTAACTGATTTTAAGGAGAAAACATACTCGCGGCGTTCCTTTCTTATATTAATATAAGGTTATAATCTTATATTAATACAATATTCTACGTTTTAAAGAAATGCAATTGTCAAGCCTGCCATTACGATGCTAACCATCGACATGAGCTTGATGAGGATGTTGAGCGACGGGCCAGAGGTGTCCTTAAACGGGTCGCCTACGGTGTCGCCTACGATAGTGGCCTTGTGGTTCTCGCTACCCTTACCTCCATAGTGGCCCTCCTCTATCATCTTCTTGGCGTTGTCCCAAGCTCCTCCTGAGTTGGACATGAACACGGCGAGGGTGAAACCTGATGCCAATCCGCCTGTAAGCAATCCAAGTACGCCAGCCACTCCGAGCACCAGTCCCACAACAATCGGGATGATGATTGCGAGCAACGACGGCAGTATCATCTCGCGCTGGGCGCTACGTGTGCTTATCTCTACGCAACGGCCATAATCGGGCGTAGCCTTGCCTTCGAGTATTCCCTTTATCTCGCGGAACTGACGGCGCACCTCCTGCACCATCGACTCGGCTGCACGGCCCACGGCTCCCATAGTCAATCCACAGAAGAGGAAGGCTGCCATCGCTCCGAGGAAAGCTCCTACAAGCACCTTGGGATTGATAAGATTCACCTGGAAGAACTCGATGAAATCGATGGTCGAAGCATTCGTAGGGTCGAATATGTTGCCAGCAGAATCAATATATTGCTTGCCGTTCTCAACGGCACGTATCATGGCTATCTTTATCTCTTCGATATACGATGCCAGCAGAGCAAGGGCTGTAAGTGCAGCCGAACCGATGGCAAAGCCCTTACCGGTGGCTGCAGTGGTGTTGCCGAGTGCATCGAGAGCGTCGGTACGCTCACGCACCTCCTTGCCCAGTCCGCTCATCTCAGCATTGCCGCCCGCATTGTCGGCTATCGGACCGTAAGCGTCGGTGGCAAGGGTTATGCCGAGCGTTGAGAGCATGCCCACTGCGGCTATACCAATGCCGTAAAGACCAGTGCTGATCGACTTTGCCGACAGCGACATATCAAAACCGTTGGCGCAAAGATAGCTCAACATGATGGCAATCGAGATGGTAACAACTGGTATCATCGTCGAAATCATGCCCGTACCTATACCTTTTATGATAACGGTGGCAGGACCTGTCTGCGATGCTTCGGCTATCTTCTGCGTAGGCACATAGCTGTGCGAGGTGTAATATTCGGTGGCTTGACCAATCACGACACCTGCTACCAAACCGCTGATGACGGAGAACGAGAGACCCAACCAGTTTTCAATGCCCAGCATATAGAGTATTACGAATGTGGCAACTGCTATAAGGCAGGCGCTGACATTGGTGCCTAAGCCGAGCGAATGGAGCAGTTCCTTCATCGTAGCGCCCTCCTTGGTGCGCACCATGAAGATGCCTATGAGCGAGAGGAATATGCCGATGGCTGCTATAATCATCGGCGCTATGACGGCACGCAGCTGCATGTCGCCGTTCATGGCAAATGCCGTGGCTCCGAGAGCGGCTGTAGAGAGTATCGAACCGCAATAGCTCTCGTAGAGGTCGGCACCCATTCCGGCTACGTCGCCCACGTTGTCGCCTACGTTATCGGCAATAGTAGCAGGATTGCGCGGGTCGTCCTCGGGTATGTTAGCCTCAACCTTGCCCACGAGGTCGGCACCCACATCGGCAGCCTTGGTGTAAATACCGCCACCCACACGGGCAAACAGTGCCTGAGTGGAAGCACCCATTCCGAATGTAAGCATGGTTGTGGTGATGGTGACAAGGGCAGTCGACTCGCCCTGATAGACGGCATTCAGCACTATAAACCAGATTGCAATGTCAAGCAGTCCGAGTCCGACAACGACCAGACCCATAACGGCTCCGCTTCGGAAGGCAATCTTCAGACCCTTGTCAAGCCCCGTACGTGCTCCGTTGGCAGTACGTGCCGAAGCATAAGTAGCGGTTTTCATGCCAAAGAAGCCTGCCAGTCCGGAGAACAATCCGCCCGTGAGGAATGCAAACGGAACCCACGGGTTCTGCACCTTCAGCACATAAGCCATAAAGGCAAAGACAATGGCAAGCACCACAAAGACAATAGCCACAACCTTATACTGCTGCTTCAGATAAGCCATAGCACCCTTCCTGACATGCTCGGCGATTTCTTTCATTCGGTCAGTACCCTCTTCCTCTTTCATCATCGAGCGGAAGAAAAACCATGCCATTCCCAATGCTACAACGCTGGCAATAGGAATCAGCCAAAAAACTAAAGGGATGTTGTTCATAACGGTATGTTTAAGTTTGATAATAGATATAGTAGTACGTCGTTATAATCGACGTATGCAAATATATAAAATATATTGATATGAAAGCTGATACGGGGTCAGAATATTTGTTTTTTAGCAAGAAAAAAGCATATGCGGACGATACTTTATCCGTTTTTTGAGTAATTTTGCATGTTACAAAAATCAAGGTATCCGTTATATAATAATAGGTACAATAGTCATATAGACGATATACATCAAATTCTTATGTTATATTTATTACAGTTCGCTTGTATGATACTGATGCTTGTGTGCGCATTCTTCATTGGCGTTTCGCGCATTCACGTCAGATGGATCAACAGGCGTTATGAGTGTTCGCGGTGGATGATATTCTCATCGCTGCTATTGTTGGCAATCCATTATTTCCTGCAAATGTGCTATGGATTCAGGGCTTCGGACGAAGAAGTAGGAGCTGTAGTCAACATACTGGTCTATCTGCCATGCTTCACGCTCCTTGCAATGGCCATATACAACATCGAAGCCACACACAGCAATCGCAAGAAGATGAACATGATTTGCGCCGTAGTATATACAGCCATGCTTGCAGCGTTCGGTACGGGCTACTGTATTACCGGCACATTGGACATGGGCGTATGGATTTATGTGATGCTTGCCATATTCTTTAGCAATATGGTGTATTGCATATACATGATAACGATAGAGATAATAAGGCGCAAGAAGATTCTGGAAACAATGGCTGCCAACGATATGCAGCCCTTCATAAGATATGCACATACCAGTCTTGCGTTGCTGTTTCTTAGTGCATTGATTGTGCCGTTTGCCATACTTTCCACCAAGTCGTTGTATATAGTAGGTCCCGTAGGACTGGTCATATTGCTGTTCTTCATCATCAACTTTGTGGCGTTTGGCTACAGTTATGTGCCTACCGAAGAACTGTTGAACAAGGAACGTGACAATGAAGCTACCGCAGATATGGACAATTCGGAAAGCAAGGCATCGGTTACAGACAGCGACGTACTGCAACCGGAATCTGAACCTGACAGCGAGCCTGCCCCACTGCCACTCTCTGCCGAACGCATCGACTTCATTCAGTCGGCACTCGACAAGTGGTGTGCCGACATAGGCTATAAGGACAGTTCGGTCAATATGCTTACATTGTCGCTTTCGCTGGCTATCAGCAAAAACGAACTGAGCCAATTCTTCAGCCAATGCCAGAACACAACGTTCCGCATATGGCTCGGCGACATACGCTTCAATGCTGCCAAAAAGATGATGAAGGAGTTTCCCAACTACAACAACGACATCATTTCTGCCGAATGCGGTTTCTCTTCAAGGTCATATCTTTATAGAATTTTTAAGGAAAAGGAGGGATGCACTCCTGTTGAATGGAGAGCCCAAAACTCATAAAAAACTACTGAAAAACCCTCTGTAAGGTGTCTACTTCGTAGGAAGTGGACACCTTTTTTGTATGAATTGGACATTTACGCACACGAATCAGACACTTAATTTTAATGAAAAACATTAAATTTGCCCTATGAAAAAGACTTGCCTATAACTCTATTGCATAAAGATAAGATCAAATCAAATCATAAACAATAATCAAAACATCTTAAAATGAAAAAAAGAAGACAACAGCAACCTCCTCCATATTTGGACAGGCGGGTTGCAAGCAATTCTGTTTCTACGCGGCGTTCCATGCGAACGTCTGCGGGAAGATTCATGCAGTTCTTCCTTTGTCTCATGATGCTGATGGCGTTCTCTGTGCAGAAGGCATCGGCTGGAGACGATTGGAACAATTCTTGGCTGAAGCAACGGTTCAATCCAGTTAATGCAACTCTTGAACTTGATATCCGTGTATATCAAGATTGGGGAGGAAGTAACCAAGGTCATTGCGGATTCTGCGATAAAGGTTATCTCGATGTGGATGTAGCAGGTATGAAAATCAAAATTGACGGATCTGGAAACAAATGGGAGAAACTTGATGATGGTAAAATTACCGGAATCGATAAGTCGAATATTGAATGGCTGGGCAAATTGTACGATGAGAATAATAATAATAAGCCAGTATTTTATGTAAGACTTCACATTCCTTTGACGCAAAAGAAAATCAATTCCAGCGAGAGCGTTACATACACTGGTAAATGGTGGCGTCAAGGAGGATCTAGTGAGCAAACTGTTAGCCATACGGTTCCCATAAAGACAGATTATGGTTGTACGAAAACTATTATAACTGGTGGCAAATATGAAGTGGTAAACAATACTCCCGGATATATCATCAATTTTAAGAAAGACGGAAAGGCTTCCGACTATTCCATTGATAGCTACGGTTCTTTCGTCTTATGCAACTCGGCTGGACAGGAGATAAGCGGAATAGGTTCGGTCAGTGCCAGCAAGACAAGCGGTTCGTTCTTCGTTCCGACTGACAAGATGAGCCTTGACGACTTCTCCGACTATAAGGTGAAGCAGAAGTATACGCCAAGCTATAACAATAAGGTGACCTACTCTACGCTTGGCGACAGCCACACGCGTCCTGCCTATCCGCAGGTGAAGGAAATCAGCGCCGACTATAATCAGGCGACGCGCAAGGCAAAGGTGAACTGGAATCTCAGTGCGGCTCCGACGCAGAACTGCATTGAGGACAATATGGTGCTCACTATCAAGAGTACGGACAAGGCGACAAATGCTGTGGAGACAACCACACAGAATATCAAGTATATGGCTGGTAAGACAGCATACAGCTATGAGTTTGACGTACCTTTAGGCAAGAGCCTGAATTATGAATTCAGCATTAAGCGTTCGCATACAGGCAACTCTGACGTGTGGAACAACGCTTTCAGCAAGCATACTTCTCTATTGGCTTCTGCTAAACACAGCAATGTTACGGCAGGGTCTGTGCACGCCGTACTGGACGAGGAAGCCAAGACTGCCACTATCACTTGGCAGACAGAGGGCGACATCTGGAGTTCGGGCACCAAAGCAGTGATTACCCGTATCAACGTAACAACCAACACTACCGACAACATTGAGTTGTCGAAGGAGGAATTTCTCGGCGGCAAGTATGTTGACAACATGATAATGGTGTGCAACGAATATCGTTACCGCCTCACGGTGAAGCCTACCGAGGCTTACGGCACTCTGCCTACGGTGGCTGCGCCGGAGTCAATCATGCCCACAAGCATAGGCAATCTTGTTACGTTTACAGCCGGCAAGGGCTACTACTCAGACCGAGTTGAACTGGCGTGGAGCAGCAAGGGCAACTTTGAGCGCTTCGTAATCAACCGCAAGGAGCATGGCGCTCCTGATACAGACTATAAGCAGATAGCCGTAACTGAGGGCAACGAGGCTCAGAACGACTATTACTATAACGACGTGAATGCCGTTCCAGGCGTGGTCTACGACTATCGTATCAAGGGACAGGTGATGTGCTCTGGCAATCTGCTTGAGAGCGACGAGGTGCTCACAGACGTTGGCTTCCGCACACCTACGGGCGACATCTACGGCCGTGTAACATTCGAAAACGGACAGGCAGTGGCTGGAGCAAAGGTTACAGCTGAGCCTACCGAAGGCTCTGGCGTTCCCGGCAAGTCGTACGTTTTCAGCGGTACGTCTAAGCTTACCGTCGACAACGAGTCGCTCTTGAAGGACGCTACGAAGGCTGCAACACTCCAGGCATGGGTACGAGCAGACAAGGAAGGTACTATCATCGAGAAGCCGGGCATGTACAAGCTGGCATACAACAACCAGCATATTGAGTTCATGGTAGGCTCTCAGACACTGAAGACCTCGAAGAAGCTCAAGGATTACGCTTCTTCGGCACAGTTCGTACACCTCTCGGCAGTGGCAGACGCCACACACCTTATTATATATATAAACGGTAAGGCAGTGGCAGAAGCCAAGCGTACGGCTCAGATTACTGGCAACGACAATAAGGTGGTGATTGGTGAAGGCTTCACCGGAGCCATCGACGAAGTTCGTATCTGGAACAAGGCGCTCAATGCTGACACCCTCGCCAACGACTACGACCGCTACATTGTAGGTAATGAGGACGGCCTGCAGGCTTACTATACCTTCGACTATTCGGTAGACAACGCCTTCTACGACATATCGTACAAGGGCACTAAGTACAACATGAACCATGGTGTGGCTACGAATGTGACGACCAGTTCGAAAGACATTCCTACTTCTGCACAGCTCGGCTACAGCAGCTACACAGCTGTAGACGGTTCATACCAGATTCGTTCGCTGCCCTACACCGGCAACGGAACTACGTATATGATTGTGCCGACACTCGGCATACATCAGTTTGCATCGGCAAAGGAGCTGCGCCTCATCAACTCGCAGGCACAGAGCCACACCGTAAACTTTACGGACAAGTCGTCGTTCAACATTTCGGGTAAGGTGATGTACAAGGGCGGCAACGTGCCCGTTGAGGGTGTTTCGTTTGCCGTTGACGGCGTAACCGTAATGGACGGCAAGAGCAATATCGTGAAGACCGACGCTAAGGGACAGTTCACCATAAGCGTACCTGTAGGACAGCACGAGGTGAAGGCTGTGCTTGCCAACCATACATTTGAGAATGGCGGTAAGATTACCAACAGCGACGGAACCGACCGCAACTATCAGGACGACGACAACGGATTCGAAATCTTTGACGTTACAACAGTACGTTATATCGGACGTGTTGCCGGAGGTACCAAGCAGGAGGCGTTCCCTGTAGGACATTCGCTTTCGAAGAACAACCTCGCTGACGACGTACGCATCGAGCTCACCTATCAGAACGATGCTTACAAGATGACAACTGAAGCTCGCGAGACTACACTCAATCACGTCAAGGGCGCATACGTAAGCAAGCAGCACCAGAACCGCGTAGCTTACGACGGCAACAAGATAACCATCTATCCTGACGCCGAGACAGGTGAGTTCTACGCCGACCTCATTCCTGAGAAGTATAAGATTAATGTAGTAGTGCCTGGTCATGACAACATCCCGGGCAGTGGCGACGACCTCAACCTCAGCAACGAGTTTGCAAAACAGAGCGAGGTGAATGCTTATGTCGACTCTATCTCGACTAAGGGCGAGTATGTCAATTGCAGCGATACAGTATATTACAACAAGAAGCAGCAGTTCATCAAGCGCTACACTCCGTCAATCATCGTGAAGGAGAAGGTGAAGGGTAAGCTTCAGGACTTCTTTGGAAAGGAAGAACTAAGCATCGCTACCCTCGACCAAACAAAGACTATAAAGGTAAAGACCTACAATCCTGACAATGCTGCACAGCCTTACACACTCGGCGTGCCGGTATATGAGCAGGGACAATACGTCACTTATCACATCACCACAGCGGAGGTGTACGAATATAAGGATAAGGACGGCAGACGTAAGGATGGCGTTAAGGAGGACATCGTGCCAACGCCTGAGGCTAAACTGTCATTCAGTAGAGGCGACATTGCGTACGGAACGCAGGAGGACATCACTACTGACGAGAACGGTGAGGCAGAATGGACTTTCCAGGTTAACAACCCGGAAATGACTTCGGCTCTGCGCTCAGCAGCTATGGATATGACCTACAGCGAAAACAGCGAAAGCACATCTTCTACAACAATCAACTGGAAGGGTGGCTTTGACGGCAAGGGAAATACTAAGGCTATCGTAATTGGTGCAAAGACTTTAGGTTCGGACTTCGTAACGAACGGACCTGACAAGGTGCTCTTCGTGCTGCGCGACCCACCGGGAAGCAACTCTTATGCTTATCTTGAGAAGGGCGTAACCGTTACTTCTACAAGTACATATGAGGGAAATGTCACTAACGAGGGAGTATTGAACAACGAGGCAAAGGTTGGTGCTAAGGTCATCACCTTCACCGGTCTTGGTGCCGGAGTGGTGAACGAGAACGATGTGAAGAACGAATTCTCATTCGGCGCTTCTCACAGTGAGACAATCGGTGGTACTGACTCTGACACTAAGACGATGACCACTACCACACGCTTCGAGACAAGTAGCGACCCGCAGTATGTAGGAAGCGACGGCGACCTCTTCGTTGGCTATTCTACCAATATCGGCGTGGGCAAGACCGAAAACATCGCCGTTACTACACGTGAGATGTATCAGGCCAATCCTTCAGAATACGAACTGTTCGGCAATGTTACTCCCGAAAACAGTGAATATCTGCTTGTGAAGACTACTGGTCTGGGACTTTCGCAGAAGTATGGCACTATGTTCACCTATCCGCAGGTGCACATCGAGCAGGTGCTGTTGCCTAAACTTGAGGATGTACGCAACAAGTTGCTGCATCAGCCGGCTGAAGGTGTCGACTTCCAGGCTATGGCTAACAACACCAAACTCCCTGTATACGTTTCGAAGTTGGCTGCTGACGATCCTAACTTCGGCAAGAGCAACAACGACAAGGTGTTTAAGGGTGCCAATGCCAACGATCCGCTCGACGGACCAAGTTACAAGATCTACACTCCAGCAGGACAGCCGTTGAAGGAGGATACTATCATGTTCCTCAATCAGTCGATTGACAACTGGAAGATGCAGCTTCGCAACAACGAGGAACAGAAGGTGAAGGCAGAACTCATGCAGAACCATTCGTTCCAGGGCGGTGCTTCTTACGAATATTCAGAGGAGTATGAGGTTGGACGCTCGGAGACTCAACGCTTCTCTATCTTGATTGGCGCTCAGTTCACCAACAACTTCGGATGGACACTCAACGGCACTGGTATGGTGCTCACTGTAGACGAGAGCCTTACCACAGAGCATGGCGGCGAGTTCTCTACTGAGGAGACCGCACGCCATTGCAAGGGTTATGTCCTTGCTGAGGAAGGCTCTGACTACATCTCTGTAGACGTATGCCGCGAGGCAGGATACAAGAACGGCGACCAGTACATCAAGTACAAGGACATGAAGGATGAAAAGGGACAGACCTTCTCTACATTCATCTTCAAGACCCGTGGCGGTGCTACGTCGTGTCCGTTCGAGGGCGAATACAAGACCAAGTATTACGAACCGGGACAGCACGTCATCAATGAGGCTACCGTTCAGATGGAGGTTCCGGAGATAACCGTTGAGAAGGACTTCATCGAAAACGTTCCTTCAGGCAAGTCGGCTTACTTCACTCTCTATCTGCGCAACAACTCTGAGTCGCAGGACGACAATTGGTATAACCTCGTTATTGACGACGCCAGCAATCCTAACGGAGCACAGCTGCTCATCGACGGCGCACCTATCGGCAACGGCAGAGCATTGCTCGTACCGGCAGGCGGAACACTTACCAAGACACTCGAAGTGCGCAAGGGCTCGGTGATGAACTACGACAACCTCCGACTGATGCTTCAGTCGCAGTGTCAGTGCGACCCCACCGACTTCCAGGACGATGTATATGACGACGTGACGTTCAGCGTTCACTTCACTCCTTCTGCCACAAGCGTGAGCCTGAAGAAGCCTACCGACAACTGGACATACAACACCAAGTTGGCAACGGCTGAGGTAAACGGCGTGCAGAAGCATTACATGGACGTAGTGATTGACGGATTCGATGTGAACTATGACAACTTCCATCGTATCATGCTTCAGTATAAGCCGTCGTCGGGCAGCGACAACGACTGGACAACGCTCATGAGCTACTACAACGACCAGACCCTCTTCGACCAGGCAGTGAAGAATGGTATGAATGCAGAGATGATCAAGGCTGCTGATGCCGGTACAATCAAGTATCGCTGGTTTATGGACGACCAGCAGGATCAGCGTTACGACCTGCGTACTGTAGGTACAAGCATGATTAACAATGAGGAGGTATATAACTATTCTGCCGTACACAGCGGCATCAAGGATATGTATAATCCGCGCCTCTTCGGTAGTGCACAACCTGCCAACGGCGTGCTCACTGTCAACGATGAGGTGAAGCTCACATTCAACGAGCCGATAGCCGAAGGACTGCTCACCGACAACAACTTCTCGGTAACGGGCATACGCAACGGCGCACAGACCGACCATAGTGTAAGCGTACGACTCGACGGAAAGAACGACGAACTTGTTTCTGAGTTCCAACGCAATTGGAGCGGCAAGAACCTGACAATAGAAATGTGGACTCTTGCAGACAAACCGCAGGATGCAGTACTCTTCAGTCAGGGCAATGCCAACAGTTCTATCGAACTTGCAACGACAAGCGACAACCGCTTGAAGGTGAAGGTGGCTGACAAGACCATTATCAGTGACAGTCCGTTCGATTACGAACAGGGTACATGGGCACACGTGGCTCTCGTATATAACAATGAGGGTAACGTATCGGCTTACTATAACTACAAGCAGCTTATCAGCGCTGCTGAGGTGGGCGAGTATAATGGCGAGGGCGCTTATGTGTTCGGAGCCAGTGTGGACGGAAGCGGACACTTCGCCGGCAAGATGCATGGTGCACGTATCTGGGACAAGGTGCTGACACCGGCACGTCTTCAGACCAACTCGCTGACGATGCTCTCTGGAGCAGAAAGCAATCTCATTGCTTACTATCCTATGTCGGAGGCTAAGGGCAACGTGCTTGCCGACAAGGCACATGGAGCCAACCTCGATATGCGTGGAGGTGAATGGGCTAATCCGGAAGGTCGTGCAGCTGCATTCAACGGCAAGGACCAGTATCTGAAACTCTCTTCGGGCAGTTCATGTGTAGTAGACAAAACTATGGACTACACCATCGAGACATGGTTTAAGGCTGACGATGCACAGCAGACTGCTACCATTATCTCTAACGGACGTGGCGATGGTGAGGAAATGGGCGGTTCGCTCAATCTCTTCGCACTCAATCTGGAGGAGGGCCGACTGGTATTCCATAACAATGGAGTGCGTGTGGCATGCGACGGAAGCTTTGCTGACAACGACTGGCACCACGTTGCTGTAGCTGTCAACCGTACAAGCGGTCGCGGACAGATATACGTGGACGGCAAGCTCAACACTTACTTCGAAGCAGCTGACCTCGGTGGTATAGCAGCGGCTTACATCCACCTCGGTGCACGTGTATGGACTCCTGCTGACAACCTTCAGCATGAGACAGCCGACAACTTCTTCAAGGGTGAGATTGACGAGGTGCGTGTCTGGAATCTCTATAAGAGCGAGACTCTCGTGGAGAACGGCAACAGCAACCGACTCGACGGCACTGAAAAGGGACTCTTGGCTTACTACCCGTTCGAGACATACATCGAATGGCAGGGCGTGAAGGAACTCCAGTTCTCTCTGAAAGACCAGAAGCAGCAGGCTGACCCGACACAAAAAGTGCCTGACGCAGTGGCTGTAGGAGGCGACGTAGAGACCAAGGCCTCAGCGCCAATTAAGGCAAAGGGACCCGAGAGCAAGCTTCTTTACGACTTCGTAGTCAATAACGATGCTCTCATAATCAATCTGAAGGAGCCTTACGAGCGTATCGAAAAGACTATCGTGAAGTTCACCGTTGACGGCGTACGCGACAAGAACGGCAATGAGATTCTCTCACCGATAACATGGAGCGCTTACATCGACCGCAACCAGCTGAAGTGGAGTGACAACGCTCTCACCGTTACAAAGAAGCTCAACGAGGAGAAGACCATCAAGGTGAAGGCACTCAACAACGGCGGTTCAATCGAACACTTCACCATCGAGAACCTACCTTCATGGCTGGAGGCAGAACCTGAAAGCGGAACAATAGACCCGACTTCGTCTGCCGACATCGTGCTGACCATCGACCCAAGTCTGAACATCGGCACTTACGACGAGACTCTCTATCTGCGTGGCGACAACAACGTGGTGGAGGCTCTGCAGCTCACCGTCAAGGTGGAAGGCGAGAAACCGGAATGGACAGTCAATCCGGCTGACTTCAAGTACAACATGTCTGTCTTCGGCAAGCTATATATTAATAAGGTATATTCTTCCGACAATGAGGACATGCTCGCTGCATTCAGTGGCGGAAAGTGCGTCGGCGTATGCAACAACCGTTACTACAAGCAGAACGATATGTACTATGCTATGCTCACGGTCTACTCTAACGACGTAAGCAACTCTGACCTTGAGTTCCGAATCTGGGACGCAAGCACCGGACGTACATACATCGCAGAGAGCGAAAAGCCTATAAGCTTCGTCAACAACTCAGTTGTAGGCAGTCCTTCACAGCCTGTGCTGTTCACAGCTAAGGACTATCGTGTGCAGACCATCAACCTGAATGAGGGATGGACGTGGATTTCCACCAACATCGCATCCGACAAGCTTAACGACCTCAACAAGTTGCTTGCCAACGGAAAGTGGACTTCTGACGACCAGGTAAAGAGCGAGCAGTACGGCTTCGCATCATGGACCAAGCGCAATGGATGGATGGGATCGCTCACCGGCATTGACAACGACCAGATGTATCTCGTACACAGTTCACAGCCTCAGACTCTGAACATCTCAGGTCCGGCAGTCGATCCGACATCGCACAAGCTCACAATCCGCGGAGCTAAGGCAGACGGAACACCTCGCTGGAACTACATCTCATACCTGCCATCTGACAACTTCACACTCAAAGAAGCTCTCGCTGGCTATGATGCAAAGGATGGCGACATCGTGAAGTCGCAGACACAGATGGCTATGTATAGTGGTAATCTGGGATGGATAGGCAGTCTTACATACATGGAGAACGGAAAGGGATACATGCTACAGCGTCAGTCGCAGGACGACACTGTTCTGCAGTATCCGTCGAAGACTTCAGTAGGACGCAAGACAAGAGCGGCTGTAGCTGTAGCCCAAAACGCAGACGACACATCAGGATACTTCCCATACTCTGCCAATATGACGGCTGTAGTAGAAGTAGAAGGTGTAGAGCTTGAGCAAGGCGACCGTCTTGTAAGCTATATATCAGGCGAACCACGCGGCAATGCTGAAGCAATAAACCTGCCCGACGGCAGAACCATCTTCATGCTTACCGTGGGTGGCGACAAGCCTGCAACTGTAGACATGACCATTGAACGCGACGGCAACGTCATCGCCAAAGCTGCAGACGCTATCGGCTATGCAACCAACAGCAATGTCGGTACCATCAACGAACCGATGCGCATAAGCTTCCTCGACAATGAAGGCGGACTCTATGTCTATCCGTCACCGTTCCAGTCGCAGCTGAAGATCCGTGCCAATGTAGACCGCAACGCCCATACCGACGTCTTCATAAGCGACGTAAGCGGCAAGCGAATCATAGCATGGGACAACTGCAATGACAATGGCAACGTAGACCTCACATGGAATGTCGGCAATACAGTTCCTTCGGGAGTGTATATCGTAAGCATCTCTATCGATGGCAAGATTTACTCTACGAAAGCTATCAAGAAGTAATATAAACAGATAATCTATATGAAGTATATAAAGTATTCATTGATTGCCGCATTGTGCTTCTTCATGACACAATGCACAGAAGAGGATGGCAAGACTTATCCACAGCAACCCGCTCCTAACTGGAGCGCGGTTGCAGAGGACTTTGTCAGCGATGTCCCGGTATGGCAGGTGGCGGACAACGCCCCTGCTTCAGCCCCAGGATGGAAAGCCGACTTCAGCAGCAACGAGCAGGCTCCGTCGTGGACCGACCCTGACAAGAGCGTCTATCCGATGAGCATGACCGCCGTAGTGCGTCTCACTCCAATCCTCGAGACTCTTGCTACAGACGGCGATATGATGGCTGCATTCATTGGCGGCGAGTGTCGTGGAGTGGCTAAGAAGGTAATGAACGACGGCGTACGCCTGTTCTTCATTCACGTCAAGGCACCTTCAAGCGAGAACGGCAATGTGGAGTTCCGCTATTATAGCGCTGCCTCCAAGCGCGTGTACGTATCAGTAGCAAATGACGTCAAGTATGAAGTTGACAAAATCTACGGTACTGCCGAGAACCCAGAGTACCCCGACTTCGAGCAGTCAGGCCCCTACCCCATTGCCACCAAGGCATGGGTGAAGGTAGACAAGGCACAGTTGCCGTTCGCCATCGGTAATGGCGACGAACTTCAGGCTTTCGTAGGCGACGAGTGTCGCGGCATAAAGCACGTGGAGAACGAGGCTGACATGCTCTACTGGTATGACATACTCGGTCGTACAGAGGGCGAGAAGGTGACGTTCCGCTATTACAGCGCAGAGAAGAAGCAGGTGTACGTTTCCGAACAGGCATACGTCATCGGCAAGCGAGGTTCGGTGATGGGTTCTGAAGACCAGCCACAAACCCTCACCTTTGTACCGCAAGGCAGCATGACAGCATACCTTACTCTCGATGACGTAACAGCCGGCTATGCCGACAAGAGCGGCGACAAGCTGGCGGCTTTCGTAGGAAATGTATGCGCCGGAATAGGCGAAATAGTGGGCGAAAAGGACGGCAAATCTGTGTATAAGATGGTGATAAACAGCGTCAGCTCACAATCAGCAGCTGTAGACATTCGCTATTACAGCCATCGCAACAGCTATGTGTTCACCGCACCTGCATGCATTACGTTTGCCGACGGCAAGGTGGAAGCATCACTCGAGAATCCACACACCCTACCGCTCGTAGTGAACGGCAAGCATCCGCTTAAGATGACGGCTTGCATAGCATTGCCACAGAACATTGCCCGTCAGGCAACTGCCGAGGACATGATGGCAGCATTTGTAGGTACAGAATGTCGCGGTACGGCAAAGGCAGAGCAGACAGAAAACGGCGAATATGTCTTCCGTATGGAGATAAACGGCAGCATGGGAACAGAAGAAACCGTCACGCTGAAGTATTATTCCACCCGTAATGCCTATCTGTATCAGGCAGCCTCAGCATTCACCTTTGCCAACGGCGAAAGCTATGGCACTTCGGGAGAGCCTCGCATTCCTGCTTTTGTCATTGTAGAATAAGCTTAAAACCTATCTGTATATATGAACAAGAAAACTATAATAAGCTTGATGTTTGGGGGCATGTCGTTGCTCCCTGCATCAGCACAGAACGGATGGTTTGTCGATGCGGGCGGAGGCGTGCAGACAATATTCTCAAGCGATGCCCGAAAACTGGATTTCGGCAAGCGTCTCACTCCTTCATACACCATCGGCGTAGGCAAATGGATTACTCCAACTCTTGCCATGCGCCTGCAGATTGGCGGGTATTCGCTCAACGGCATGTCTACATCCGAAGGACTCTATCTGCGCGATCCGCAGACCGACGGATCTATATTCGGAACTCACGACCCTGTTATAGATAATGTGACAGTAAATCCCGACGGCACCTATCGTCATTATCTGCGCTACGTCAACGCACATGCCGACTTCATGGTGAGCCTTTCGCGTCTGCTATTCAGCGGTCAGGGTAAGTTCGACGTGCTTCCGGCTGTAGGATTGGGCTATGCCCGTTCGTTCGCTTATCGTGGCACGGCAGCTACCAACTCGCTTACAGCCAACTTCTCGGTTATGGCAAAGTACAAGGTAATGAAATGTCTGGATGTAAATCTTGAGATAGGTTCGGCACTCATGCCCGACCACTTCGACGGTCGCATCACGGGCAAAAAGTATGAGCCTACGCTTGGAGCCACACTCGGACTGAGCTACAACTTCAATGCTGCCAAGCCATACGTCAAGAAGGAACGCATACGTAAGCAACGTCGTGAAGCCGTAGTCGACACCGTGTATATGGTTGAGAGGATTGTGGAGCGTCCCGTCTACAAGGATCGTATTGTAGAGAAGCCGGTGGCAAAGAAACAGAATCCGTTCCGCCTCGCCTCCATCAGCTTTGCTTATGCATCCGCCAAGCCGTCAGCCAAGCAGGACATCGTGTTTGCGAACATAGTAGAATATCTCAATCAGAACCCTTCAGCCCGCATCCGTCTGGACGGTTATGCCGACAAGGATACAGGAAAAGCAAGAACCAACCTCATGCTTTCTATACACCGAACCGACAGCGTGCGAAACATTCTGATAGAGCGTTACGGCATAGCTCCGTCGCGTATCGAAGCCCAAGGTATCGGTAGCAATGCGCAACCGTATGAGAACAACAAACTCAATCGGGTAGTAATAGTTACAGCAATACCTGAATAAAGCACATATAAAGCAAGTAAAAGAAAGGAGAGTCAACAATGGCTCTCCTTTCTTATTCCTAATCTCTCATTTCTTATTTCCACTATGCAATACGGAACCATGTCCCTTTACTATCGTGACACTAATGTCAGGAACGTGATATAAAGATATGTTGCATGCCTTGAAATGATCGTATCATGCCTTGAAACGACCATATCATGCCTTGAAATGACCGTATCATGCCTTGAAATGAAGATTTTTTACTGAACGCTGATTCCATATTAACAACATCGTTCGTCATAGTTTTGTATAATAACAGCGTTTGCTGTTAACGTAGCTTTTCACCTCTTTCCCTCAACATATTCCTTCGTTCATCCTCCGTTCATCCTCCGTAGTGAACTCGATCTACCTCCGTAGTGAACTCGATCTGCCTCCGTTAACGAAGCGGAGGTATAACGGAGGTATAACGGAGGCATAACGAAGGTATAACGAAAGCATAACGGAGATGCAGCGAAGAGCGAACGAAGAAGGAACGAAGGATCCAAAATCAATTATTTTGATAACACTTTCCAATATCCACTCTTGAAACTGCCGACACGTTCT
>ENA-ORNT01000981-ORNT01000981.1-human-gut-metagenome-genome-assembly--contig:-NODE-981-length-19883-cov-4.038632_pt1 | contig 19883 bp, 18 predicted proteins | sample MGYA00242120_ERZ509032 | MGnify/ENA primary metagenome ERZ509032 (study PRJEB26280, sample SAMEA2338729) | human gut metagenome | biome: human gut; feature: human-associated habitat; material: faeces...
GGGCAGCCCGCATTTACAAGACTCGCAGCATTGCTGCCGACGCCTGTAAGAATGGCAGAGTAACTGTAGGCGGCGTAACCCGTAAACCCTCCTTCATCATTAAGCGTGGCGATGTGGTGAGCGTGAAGAAAGCCCCCATCACCTATTCCTTTGAGGTACTCGACTGCATCGAGCAGCGAGTGGGAGCCAAGATGCTGTTTGGTGTCTATAAGAACGTGACCGACCCTAAGCAGTATGAGCTACTGGAGATGAGTCGCATCAGCGGTTTCGTCGATAGAGCCAGGGGAACAGGTCGCCCAACGAAGAAGGAACGCCGAGCACTGGATGCCTTTGTCGATCCAGCCATGTTCGGTTTCGAGGACTTGGATGATTGGAATGATGCAGACGAAGAGGAGGAGTAAAGCTTTCATGGTGGAAAGCCTTACTCCTCCTTTTTGGGTCTAATTATAGCTGAAACTTGCAATAAGAATCAAGCCATCTCCCTTTGCTGTCTTCTATGATGGACAATTAATCCTATAGCGAAAATACACGCCAAGACCAAAGGGGTACAAATAATTAAAGTATTAATCTCTTGTGTACTCATATTATGTTCCTTTCTTTTTATCATTACTTTATAGATTTCTCCTTCATTTTATCTGCCAATATGAGCCATACCCCAAACAAGGCAATCAACAAAAGAGCTCCACAGATGATTAAAGTATTTATTTCTTTTATAGTCATCATCGCTTTCCTTTCTTTTTAACTTTCGTACTATCTTTATCAGTATAATCACGGACCAACCAAAGCCCTGACACCAACATTACCAACATCAATATGGTAACAAACGATATCGTTCCTAACGAATCCATATCACCAAAAAAGTTGGCAAACAACAATGCAGTCAGCATATACTTGGCTACATCTAACAACCATTTTCCAAATTCTAATCCCATTCGCATTTGTTTTTAAATTAAACTTATTGTCTTCGCTATTCAAAGAACTGCTGCAAAAGTACGATTTTTTCCCTTACGAAACAAGAATTTCACGAATAATTTTAGCAAGAATATTCCAAAACGTAAGAAAAAGGCATTATTTTACCCCAAAATATAAAATAACTGCCGAAATATTTGCATTGTATTCAGATTTATTATATCTTTGCCATCGCTAACACGATGAAAGTCGGTTGCGATTCTATCTTAATTATAGATACAATTACTAACATAAGTATTAACTAATAAAAGATTAGAGATTATGAAAAAGTTATTGGTAATGGCAGCTATGGTTCTGTCTTCAGTAGGTGCTTTCGCACAGTATTCAGCAGGTGATTTCACTATCCAGCCTAAGGTCGGTTTGAACTGCGCATCTGTAACAACAGACGGTGCTGACTACAAAGCAGGTTTCGTAGGTGGTGCAGAATTGGAATATCACATTTCTCCATTGGTTGGCTTGAGCGGTGGTCTGCTCTACTCTTTCCAGGGCTTCAAGGTTTCTGAGGATCACGTTAGCGCTACTTGGAGTCCAAGCTACTTGAACATTCCTATTCTTGCGAACTTCTATGTAGCAAAAGGATTGGCATTGAAAGCTGGTGTTCAGCCTGGCTTTATGGTAGGAAAGGACGACGCTAACTCTGACGTAGTCAAGACTTTCGACTTCTCAGTTCCAGTAGGTATCTCATACGAATACATGAACTTCTGCTTGGATGCTCGTTACAACATCGGTTGCACCAAGGTATTCGATGGTGCAGATGGCAACAACTCAGTATTCCAACTTACTCTCGGTTACAAGTTTAAGCTCTAAAAATCTAGCAAACAAAAATCTTAAACCCATAGGTTCTCCAAAGAGTGCCTATGGGTTCTCTTTATAATAAATACTCATACAAAAAAGCAGTTTTATGAAAAGACTATTCCTTTCAGCCGCCATGGCTGTATTTTCACTCTGCACATTTGCACAAAGTGCCGTTGGTTCTGTCACATTACAACCTAAGGTAGGTCTGAATATCGCCAACCTCACCGACGAAGACGATGCCTCTTCAAGAATCGGTTTCACAGGTGGAGCTGAACTCGGTTACCAAGCCACCAAAAAGTTCGCTATCACTGGAGCTTTGATGTACTCTATGCAAGGTGCTAAGAGCGACTTTGACGAATACAACGGAACCCTCAAACTCGACTACATCAATATCCCTATCCTCGCCAACGTCTATGTTGTCAAGGGTTTGGCACTGAAAGCCGGTATCCAACCAGGTTTCTGTATCAACAAGAAAGTGAGCGTTGGCGGTGTCAGCGTTGACATCGATGAAGCCTTTAAGCAGGCTGACACCAACTATAAAATCAACACATTTGACTTCTCCATTCCTATCGGCTTGTCATACGAATATAATGGACTCGTCATTGATGCTCGCTACAACCTCGGTGTGACCAAGGTCGCTAGCGGCTACGTTGAGAACGAAGGCATCAAGATGAGATCAGACGACAGACACTCCGTCTTCCAGATTACCTTAGGCTATAAGTTCCAATTATAAGAGCCATCTGATAGTAAGCAAGGAATCTTGCTCTACAAAAAATATATAGAAAAGACCTTGCTTTGCAAAAGCATATAGAAAATCCCCAGCAGTTTACCTTTCCGTAAAACTATTGGGGATTCTTTTATACTCTCATACAGAGATGATCATTCTCTTTTCATACCAAGATGAGTATTCTTTTTTTCTTATCGAGACCATCATTCTTTTTTCTCTTCTTCCTCCTTGATTTCCTCGATATACGAGCCATTCTCTGTCGTTCCAGCAGCCGAAGAAACTTCTTCTGCCTTCGCCCACTTTCTCTTATTATTGGCAATCTTGAAGGCATTGATGCACTCCACCACTCCATAGATGAGCATTGTCCAACCGATGATAAAGAGTGGAGCCGAAGCAATGGCTGACGGCTTGATGATGGCAAGCAAACCCACCAAGAGGATGATGGAAGGGAATATCCAATAGACGAATCCTACTCCACCCATCTTGCGAGCCGTGGCGAGATTGGTAAACTGTGTCAAGGCTCCCATGATGAGAATCACCGACAGGATAAACATCAAACTGTTGATGAACGTGTTGGGCATCAGTGCCAAAATCAAACCGAGTATCAAACTGCCGATTCCCACGATAGGAAAGCTAGGCACCAAACCGGAAATCTGCTTGCCATTGGCATCATAGACGATACCCACCTTGCTGGCATTTCGCTTGGCACTGAAGTAAGTGGCAATGGAAATGACACCCGAAAGGAAGAACAGCACACCGATGGCGATGGTAATCCAAGTCACCGTCTGCTCACGATACTGGATGAGAAGTGCTCCCACGATGATGGCGCAGAGAGCACGGAAAAATGAACTATGTACTACTTTCATATTTCTCTTTTTTACTTGATTAATCTACATAAGTCATAAAATACCCCACAAAAGTACAAACTATCTTTGATAACTCCAACTTTTTTCGTACTTTTGTGAACAAAAACTGAAGTTTATGACAAAATTATATCTTGTAAGGCATGGCGAGACGGTGGATAACGCTGCCCACATCATGCAGGGACAGACTCCTGGAGAGCTAAATGAGGCAGGCATCGCCCAAGCCGAGGAAGTGGCTAAGAAAATGACAAACGATCACATTGACGTCTTCGTCTCCAGCGACTTACATCGCAGCATACAGACTTGCGAAATCATCGCCAAACCTCATCATCAAGCGGTAGTCACTACCCCTCTGATTCGTGAACGAGACTGGGGAAGTTTCACGGGCAAGTTCATCCCTAGCCTTCCCAAAGACCCGAAGGATTGGCCTGACGACATCGAAACTTTGGAGAAGATGAAGTCGAGGGCACAGAACTTCCTCACTTGGCTCAAGGTAGCCTATCCCGATAAAACCATCCTAGCCGTAGGACACGGCATCATCAACAAAGCCATCCAAAGCGTCTATTTCAAGCGACCGATGAACGAAATCGAGAAGATGGGGAACGCCGAGGTAAGAGTGCTTATTCTGTAAGTGAAGGATGTCACCCTCACAACAGATAATTAATTTTACAAGAAATCGTATAGATACAAAAATCCCTCGTCTAGAAGCAAAAGCTCTAAGGCGAGGGATTTTTCTTATTCATCAAGTCCTTCCACAAGTCCTGTCACATAACTGCACAGGATGGAAATTCCTTTTACATTTTCTCCTCCTTGAGGGATGATGATGTCGGCATATCGCTTGGTAGGTTCGATGAACTGCTCATGCATTGGCTTGAGCACCTTCAAGTATCTATCCACGACCATCGAAACAGTACGACCACGGTCGATAGTATCACGCTGGATGTTGCGAATGAGGCGCTCGTCAGGGTCGGTATCGACAAAGACCTTCAAGTCCATCAAGTCACGTAACTTCTTATTGAGCAACGTCATGATACCCTCGATGATGATAACAGGCTTGGGTTCCACATGGATGGTTTCCTTCTCACGATTGCACTTCAAGTAGCTATAAGTAGGCTGCTCGATGGCAATGCCGTTGCGAAGGTCTGCCAACTGCTTGTGCAAGAGCTTCCAATCGAAAGCATCAGGATGGTCGAAGTTGATGGCATGGCGTTCCTCTTCCGTCATGTGGCTCGTATCATTGTAATAGGAATCCAATGGCACAACAGCCACATAGTGAGGCGGCAAAGCCTCCACGATCTTCTTTACCACGGTAGTCTTGCCAGAGCCAGTACCACCAGCGATTCCAATGATTGTAATTTTATCTTTGTCCATGATATTCTATTTTGCTATTCTTTCTATTGTTCTTTCTTAATAACAAATATGTACATGCGTACCTTAAATTATATATTAGAGCACGGCATCAAACATCAGTTTGTAATACTCTGCCTTTTTCTCTACAGAAAGTGGATAGGCTCTACTGCTGCTTGGCATCCGATAGAGACGCAAGGTGCGATTTTCGAAGGTGAACTCCACATAGCCTCCCATCTTCGGAGTTTCCGTGATATGATAATGCTCGGTGAAGACCTTGGTAGCCAACTGTCCGGCTGTCAACACCGCCTTGCATTCGGGCAAGGCTCTCAGCATCCCATCCAGGTCGGCAGGCTCCACGATTAGCAGGTCCTTGTCGGAAGCCGTGTTCTTGGTACGAATCACCTTTTGGGCGGTATCAAAGATAGCCACGCCCTTCTCTTCCAGAAACTCCTTGATGGCATCCAAGCGATATTGCTTCTTCTCCGCATCCACGAAATGCAACTTGTCTCCGAAGAAGATGATGCCGAAGATGCGCCACATGTCATTTTGGAAATTAGGATAATACCAAGGCATACACCATCGCTTGGGCGAAGGTGGGAAGGTGCCGAGCATCAGCAGATGCGCATTCACTGGCAACCAAGGTTCAAAAGGATGATTCTCTATCTGCATACAACCCTTCACTTTTACTTCGCCTCCTTGACAAGATACATGACAACTGGCAAGTGGTCGCTGAAACCATTGAGCCATCTGCCACCAGCCGATGTACGGAGAGGAGCACCCTTGTACTGACCATCCTGCTGGATGAGGTAGTCACGACGGAAAACCTGGTGAGCGAAATATTTCAAGGTAGAAAAATCCTTGTGCTTGCTGTCCTTGTTGAGCAAGTTAGGAGTGATAACAATCTGGTCGAAGAGATTCCAACTGCCGTTATAGAACAAGGTGCCCTTTCCCTCTTTGGCAAGGATATTGTACCAAGGATTGTACATATCATCAGGTCCTACCTGACTGATTTCAGGCTTTGCTCGCAACACCTCGTGCATACTCTTGTTGGTAGGGTCATCGTTCATATCACCCATCACAAAGACCTTCATGTTCTTGTTGATGCGAAGGAGACTGTCCTTGACAGCCTTGGTCTGACGAGCTCCCGACTCACGATAGAAAGGGCCAGAGAATCGGCTAGGCCAGTGGCACACGATGACTGCGACATCCTCGCCTCCCAACTCGCCACGAACAGTGAGGAAACCACGGGTATAATAAGTGCTATCCTTTGCCTTCTCCTGAACGTATGGCACCAACTTCACATTCTTCACGGTGAAGAGAGCAGGATTGTAGAGCAAGGCACAGTCGATACCACGGCGGTCAGGACCCTCGATATGGCAGTACTTCATGCCACGAGCCTTGAGAGGTTCCTGAGCGATGAGGTCATCGAGCACCTTGTGGTTCTCCACCTCAGCCATGCCGATGAAGGCGCAGCCCACCTTAGGCAACTTATCCGTACCCATGTCGGCAAGGGCACGAGCCATGTTGTGCAACTTGTTGGTGTACTTCATGCCGTTCCATCCCTTGGCAGGCAGATACTCATAGTCGTTCTTGCCCTCATCGTGGCAAGTATCGAAGAGATTCTCCTGGTTGTAGAAGCCTACGGCATAGAGATTGAATCGTTTTTGCCCTTGGGCAAGCGCAGCCAAGCTGACTATCAACAAGGCGGCGAACATCAAAAATTGTTTCTTCATTATTTTAGTTTTTATTCATTTTATCTAAGGATATGTCGTCCAATGATGTTCGATAACACATTATCAAATGCAAATATCGGCATTTTATCTGAAAAAACCGCATATTTCATCAAAATTTAATCAAAAAAGCTTTCATTTTTAAAAAATATTTCGTTACTTTGCAAACATTATTAGTAATTAATCAATAAACTATGCAACAAAAGGTTAAATTAGCAATGCTTGCGCTCTGCTATGCGCCGATGTCATTTGCCCAGAACAACCAAACTGAGCAAAAGGTAGCGGCAGGCTTAGACGAGAACGCATTCACATTCACCGAGGCACAGTTGGGAGAGGATGACGATATGTCGCAGAACGTGACCATCCTCAACTCTAACTCCAACGTTTATGCATCAGAGGCTGGCTACCTGTTCTCACCGGTGCGTTTCCGTTACCGTGCGTTCAACCAAAAGTACAATGATGTCTATATCAATGGTGCTCCAGTCAACGACATGGAAAGCGGACAGTTCCGATTCTCCAATATCGGCGGTCTGAACCGTTTCTCCCGCAACGTTGACTTTGCCCTTCCTTTCGAGGGTAACAACTACTCCATGACAGGAATGGCTGGTAGCAACAACTATGATTTCCGTGCCGGAAGCATGCAGGTAGGCAACTACGCTTCTGTAGCTGCCGCCAACCGCAACTACACGCTCCGTGGCATGTACACTTATAGCAGTGGCTTCAACGATCGTGGATGGGCTATCACTGCGGGTCTTACCTATCGTTGGGCTAACCGTGGCTACGTAGAGGGTACTTACTACAATGCCTTGTCTTACTTCTTCGGCGTTCAGAAGAAGTGGAACAATGGTCACTCCCTAAGTTTCTCTACCTGGGGCAACCCTACCGAGCGCTCTACCCAGGGTGCTTCTACCGACGAGGCTTACTGGCTCGCCAACGACTATTACTACAACCCTTACTGGGGCTATCAGAATGGCCATAAGCGCAACTCTCGCGTTGTCAACGACTTCGCTCCTTCTGCCATCGCAACATGGGACTGGAACATCAACGACAAGTTGAAGCTCACTACCTCTGTATATGGCAAATACTCTATGTACAAGAGCACCAAGTTGAACTACAACAACGCCGAGAACCCTCAGCCAGATTACTGGAAGAATATGCCTAGCGCCAACTTCTATGTTTGGGGCGACTTCGCCAATGGTAACAATGCGTCAGCTTGGGACAGCTGGAACAACGCTTACAACTATTGGACTGCCTGCAAGGCCAACCGCCAGATCAACTGGGATCAGCTCTACTATGCCAACAAGCAGGCTGCCAAGAATGGCGGTGAGACTCTCTACTACGTACAGGCAAAACATAGTGACAACTTGACTTTCAACTTGTCATCTACATTGACCGCCAAGGTAACAAAAAACTCCACATTGGTAAGTGGCTTGACATTGGGTACCAATAGCAACCGCCATTATCAGACGATGGACGACATGCTCGGTGGAACCATCTTCCACAACATCAATACATACGCAGTAGGCGACTACCCTATCACCGACCCTCGTGTACAATACGACCTCAACACAGCAGGTCCTAACATGACAGGTAAGTTGGTTTATGAAGGCGACAAGTTCGGCTACGACTATAAGCTAGAGGTGACGAAGGGCTTGCTCTGGACATCTTATACAGCAGAAATGGGTCGTTTCCAGACCAACTTCAGCGCAAAGCTCGGTCAGACCAATATGCGCCGTCATGGTTATATGCGCAATGGTATGGCTGCCGACAACTCATACGGCAACAGCGGTATCGCTCGTTTCGGCGAGGGTGGTGCCAAGGGAAGCATCAGCTTTGACGCAGGCCGTGGTCATGCCTTCAAGATTGGCGTAGGCTATGAGTGGCGTCCACCTATGGCAAACACTGCCTTCATCGCTCCAGAAATCAACAATGACTATGTGGCAAACTTGAAGGACGAGCACGTGTTCAGCAGTGAGTTCAGCTATCAGTTCCAAAACTCTTGGTTGCACGCCAACGTGAATGCTTACTATAGCCGTCTCGACCATGTCACCGAGTGGCAATGCTTCTACAACGACGACGAGAACTCATTCACATACGTCAGCATGACAGGTTTGAAGAAGGAGTACTATGGTGTCGAGGCTGGTCTTGACTTCAAGCTCACCTCTTTCCTCAACTTCAAGGCTGTAGGTGCTATCAGCGATGCCAAGAACATCAATAATGTAAATGCCTACTACATGTTGTCTAAGTCAGCAGAGTTGAAATCAGACAAGGCTTATGTCAAGGATATGCGTGAGAGCGGTACACCTCTTACTGTAGGTAGCTTGGGCTTGAACTTCCATTCCAAGGGCTGGTTCATCGACCTCAACGCCAACTACTACGACCGCATCTACTTGTCATATTCTCCTAGCTATCGCTACGCTTTAACATTGCAGAACCGTCAGAATGCTGCCATCAAGTATCCTGAAATCTTCGAGCGTGTTTCAGAAGACGGTCGCTTGCTGGAGAGTGCAACTGCACAGGAAAAGGGGCACGGTGGTTGGATGGTTGACGCAAGCATCGGTAAGAGTGTACGCTTGAAGAAGGGTTCCCTCAACTTCAACCTCATGATTACCAACTTGTTGAACAACCGCAAGATCGTAACTGGCGGTTATGAGCAGAACACACGTAGTGGTTACACATTGACTGACAACGAGGTGAACAACGTACGTTACTACCAGTTCTCCAAGAACCCAAAGAAGTATTACGTGCTTGGAACTAACGGTATGTTCCAGGTATCATACAGATTCTAAAAACGAGAAAAGACATGAAGAAATTTAAGTATATCGCAATGGCATTTGCTGCCCTTCTCTTTGCTTCTTGCATGGGAGACAGCTATGCAGATCCTGATGATACTGAGACCATAAAGGTTCCAGTAAGTCCGTACGGCAACAACAAGTTGACCGAGGACAATGTCATCACCATCGCACAATTGAAGAGCGACTACGCAAAGAATATCGCCAGCAACACTGCTTTCACGAAAATCGACAAGGATATCAAGATCAAGGGTTATGTCACCGGAAACGACATCGGCGGCAACTTGTATCAAGAGGTTTCTGTACAGGATGAGACTGGTGCTCTGCTCGTTTGCATCAACGCTGGTGGCTTGCACGGCTACCTCACACCAGGTCAGCAGATACTCATAGACTTGAAAGGTCTCTACATCGGTGGTTATGGCAAGCAGCCTGAGATTGGTGGCATCTACACCAACCTCAAGACGGGTGCAACTTCTATCGGTAAGATGGACCGCCCTACTTGGCAACAGCACTACAAGTTGATCGGTGAGTCAGACGCCAAGAACATAGAACCAGCCGAGTTTGACTTGAGCAAGGTATCTGATGCCGCTTACATGGAGGAGAACGCAGGCAAGCTGATGGTTCTCAAGAAAGTTTCTTTCAAGGATGCAGACGGCAAGACAGTTTTTGCGCCAAACGACGCAACAACAAATTGCTATTTGGTAGATGCTACTACTGGCAAGAACATCAGTACCAGCAGCCTCGTAGTTCGTACTTCAGGCTATGCCAAGTTTGCCAACCAGGTATTGCCAGAAGGTACCTACAACATCACAGGTATCTTCACAAGATTCAACAACACTTGGCAAATCTTGATTCGTGACATCTCCGACTTGGAGCAGACGACCGTATCTGTGTTTAGCGAGAAATTCTCTGAGAGCCAGGGTGACTTCAAGATTGAGAACATCTCATTAGGTGAAGGTGCTACATCTGTTTGGTCTTGGGCTAGTGCCAACTATGGTATGAAGGCAAGCGCATACATCGACAAGGTCAATATTCCTTGTGTATCTCGCCTCACCTCTCCTGCCATCGACTTGAGTTCGTTGACAGAAGCGACTTTGAGTTTCGACCAAGCCATCAACTTCTCTACAGACATGAAGAACGAGTGCAAGGTTCAGGTTTCTACTGACGGAACGACTTGGGAAGACTTGGAGGTAAGCGGTTACCCTGAAAGCAATGGTTGGACATTCGTTCCATCCACCGCTAATCTCAACAAGTATTGTGGCAAGAAGATTTACATCAGCTTCCTCTACACCAGCTCTAGCAGTGCCGCTCCTACTTGGGAGATCAAGAATGTATTGGTCATGTAATTACACCTTATTATATATATAGTAACAAAGAATAAAAAAGAAAGAATATGAAAAAGTATATATTTTCTGTATTGATGGCGGCAATGGCTGTCTTTACATTCAGTAGTTGCGAGGATGTTCCAGCACCATACGGAACACCAAACCAGCCATCTACCCCAGAAGCAACAACTTCTGGTACGGAAGCTGACCCTTATACGGTAACGGATGCTAGAATTGTAGGAACTGGCACAAATGTATTTGTAAAGGGTTATATCGTAGGTTACATTCCTACAGGTGAGAAATCTCTAAAATCAGCTGTTTTCGGCGCAACAGGCGAGAATGTTTCTACATCCAACGTTCTCATCGCAGCATCTGCAGATGAGTCTGATGTAAATAAGTGTATGCCAATTCAGTTGTCAAACGTGCGTGACGCTGTCAACCTCAGTGCCAATCCCGACAACCTGGGAAAAGAGGTGACTCTCTGTGGTAACATTTTGACATACTTTGGCGCAATTGGATTGAAGGAATGCGTTTGGGCTAAAATAGGCGACAAGGAAGTAGGAACAAAACCTGGTGGCACAACACCAGATACCCCTTCAACAGGCAAGGGTTCCGCTAGTGAGCCATATACTATCGCAGAAGCTATCGCAGCCATCAAGGCAGGCGCTCCTACCTACGAGGTTTACTTGACAGGTATCGTTTCTGAAGTTGATTTTTACAATGAAACATACAAGAGCCTTTCTTACTACATCTCTGACGATGGTAAGAGCAAGGACATGCAGGTTTATTCTGGTAAGGGCTTGAATGGTGCAGACTTCACATCTAAGGATGATTTGAAGGTTGGTCAAAAGGTAACAATCAAGGGTATCATCAAGTCATTCAACAAGAATGGTACTGATATCATGGAGGTTGACAAGAGCAGCACTATCATCAAGATAGAAGGCGAAGGCACTGGCGGTGAGGTTACTCCAAAGCCAGATACTCCAGACACAGGTAATGGCAAGATAACATTTGCTGACGACCACAAGACTCTTACGCTTGAAAACAGCAAAGCAACTGCAGGCGAAAGTGTGTCTTTTGACTTCACTGCACAGAACTACGAAAACCAGACAGACATGACAACTATAAAGTTGTCTGATGGAACTACTATCACCTTTGATGCTAATGGTGAGAAAAATGGTACAAAATACTACACTTCAGGAACTGCAGTTCGCGTTTACAAGAATAACAAGATTATCATAAAAGGTACAAAAGAAATTGCAAAGATCATCTTCCACTGCAATGCACCATATACAAACAAAGGTGAAACTGTTAATTGCGATGGTAATGAGACTGCAACCATAAACTTCTCTGGCAAGACTGCAACCTACACCAATGTGTTTACAGGTACAACAGGTGGCGGCGTTCAACTTAGATTCTCATCTATCGAAATTGTTTATGCCAAGTAATCCACTCAATTACAAATAACTTTAACTATCCCCATTGCCTCTCATCAGGCAATGGGGATTTTGTTTTCAGCAATATTTCTTGTGTTCCAAATGGTTCCTCCAGATGTTCCTACTATGCTCTTCAAGCGGTCCCTCGAGGATCACGTGATGGGGAACTGGTGAACAAGAGACGAGCAACGAGGGATCACGAGGCGGGCAACGAGTGCCCAAAACAAGAGCCGTAACTTGGGCAACATATCTGTGAAAATAAAAAAAAGAGTAAAAGAAAGAAAAACATCAGGAAATATTTGGCAGAAAGGAGAAAAAGTCGTAACTTTGCACCCTGTTAAGTGTAAAGGCTATAATGGGCATGCACCGAAAGGACATGAGATGATGCGAAGAACATCCCCATAACGTCTATTTTTAATAACCCAATAAAAATAAAAAAGAAAAATGAAAAAAGGTATTCATCCAGAAAACTATCGTCCAGTCGTATTTAAGGATATGTCTAACGGCGATATGTTCCTTACAAAATCTACATGCAAGACTTCTGAGACAGTAGAGTTTGAAGGCGAAACTTACCCAGTAGTTAAGATTGAAATCTCTAGCACCTCTCACCCATTCTATACAGGTAAGAGCAAGCTTGTTGATACCGCTGGTCGTGTTGACCGCTTTATGAACCGTTACGGTAAGTTGAAGAAGTAATATACCTTTTCATCAAGGATATATTATAACTAAATAGGAAGTGCGTTCCAACGTAGTTGCATATACGTCGGAATGCACTTTTTCTCTTTTTACACATTTTCGAAACAACAATTTAACAACAACTTACGAGATATGAAATACTCCAAAATACTGATTCTCTCGCTCATCAGCATCTTGACCTTGTCAGGATGTGGTAGCAGTGCAGACGACGCATTCCCTGGTGGAGGAACTGGCGGCGGCAGTGGTACTGGTGGAAGTACAGTAGTTGGCAACACCAACTGCAACGTGGCAACATCCAATATGCCTACCGAAGTAGCAAAAGCTATCAAAGGCTTGGAATTCCCTAAGGTCAAGGGAGCTACGGGCAACTACGTCATTGTTCATACTGACAACACAACCAATACCATTACTTATAGTACTGAATGGGACGACACAAAGAAGGCGCAAAGATGGAGCTGCTATAACTTCAATACGACAAATAGCCAAAAAAATGTGAGTGGAAGATATGAACCATCACAGGGAGAAAGGCAGTATCCATACGATACCGACTTGAAAGCGCAATATGGTGTAACAGACTTTACTAGCGATCCATATACAGGGAACTACAAAATAATTGACCATGGACACATCTGCCCTAATGCTGATAGATTTTACAATGCCAACCAGCGTTACCAAACTTATTATATGACAAATATGCAACCACAATATAGCGCCTTCAACCAGAAAGGCACATGGTATAAAATGGAAGATGAACTTAGAAAGTTTGCACCAAAATTGAACACCGACACCCTTTTTGTTGTCAAAGGTGGCACTATCGATGACCCCAACAACATCATCGAGTATATGAAAAATAGCCAACGCTCTGCCACTGCGAAGACTGGTTTCATCCCGATACCTAAGTACTTCTTTGTAGCCGTGCTCAACAAGACATTCAGCAAATCCAAGAACGCATATACTTACCAAGCATTTGGTTATTGGTTCCCTCACGTAAACGAGGCTATGGCAACCAACGACAAGCTTAGCAACTATCTGGTCAACATCAAGACGCTCCAAGACTACACAGGCATCGACTTCTTCTGCAACTTGCCAGATGATGTCGAAACCAAAGTAGAGAACGCTACTCTTGAGAGCATCAAACTAGATTGGGGATTCAAATAAAGCACTATTGCAACCGTAAGCAGAAACACTTGCAAGGCGACATTATAAAAGCCGTTCCTTCATCACGAGGGAACGGCTTTCTTCGTTTTGTCCATGTGTTGTATCTTTACAACTCTCTATTTATCTTATAGCTTATAGCAAACTAAAAACTATCTTGTCTTCACCAATTTTCCATTATTCACCTTTATAGAAGGACGGAACTCATTGATGCCAAACGATTTAACAAATTCAGAAGTCCCAGAAGCACGAGTACCACGATTGACTGCTTCGAAATCAAATGCTATCTGATTACCTTCAATGTCACCAGTACCTAACATATAACCATAGAACACGTTCTTTCCAACCTGCTTGTCATAAGCCAATGTAAAGCCTTTCTGACTTGCATTTGCATCTAGCACGTATGTTCCACCATCGTCATAAGTAACCTGAATATCAAAATTGCTCAAAATTTTCCAAGTGAACTGCAATGTTTGAGTGTCCGCAACGGAACCATCTTCATTATAAACATAATCAGTTTCGACACCTGTACCATTGGCTGAATTTGTATTATAGCGAGCGAAACGCATATTTGCATAGAATTGCGCAATGCTATAACCGTCTCCATCTCTATAGGTATATTCTACCGGACCATACCACTCGCCACAGAGAGCATCCGCCTCATCATAAATGGTAGTTTCCTCTTGATTGTAACCATCACCCCAACCATGCCAATGGCTATAAGGATCAACCCAAGGATCATCATCACAACTTACTATTGACAGAGATGCCACTGCTATCGCAGCCAACATCAATAAAGATTTCATTCTTTTCATATCTTATTCCTTTCTTCTTTTCTAAACATGTCAAACCATTTACTTTTCAGTCTTCTCAAACCAACGTACATACTGTGTGCTATCCTTTCCTTCTGATGCACGAGTATCAACTACGATAGGCGAGTTGCCGGAAATGGAACTATAGCCCCAATAACCCCAATCAAGGTCATCCCAATCATCATAGTCGTCCTTGGTCAAGCGGAAGCTCGCGTAGCTGTGACCAGCATCTACTTCGCCTGAGAAATAGCGGTCATTCAAACCATAGTTGTAGATGACCACATCGTTGCCTTCCTCCACGAAATGAATATAGATGTTACCATCCCTTACCTTCCAATAGATATGGTTTGCCACATAATTGCGGTTGCCATAAGGACCATTGCTGTAATAATCTACCCAATAGCCATCACCAGAGTCGTATCCGGCATTGAAAGTGATAACGGAATAGGTGGAAGTATAGGTCACACCATGGTATGATGAATTGACGTACATATTGCCTCGCCAAGTACCGTCCAGGTAATAAGCAGTATTGGCATCCTCGTCACAAGAGGTGAAAGACAAGCTCATCAGAGCTACCATTGCCAATGTCAAGAGAGTCTTCAACTTTTTCATATCTATAAGTCATTAAATTAGTATTTCATTTTAACTGCTGCAAAGATAAGCCTATTTTTTCATACCTACAAAGGAATTTAGAGAATATTTCGGGGAGATTTCCCTACTTTATGGTGGATTTTCCCTAAAACTATTTGGAAGTTACAAGGATTTTGCGTAACTTTGTGGCAAATTACAGCTAGAAATCATGACAAAAAGAATCATATATACATTATTATTAAATATATTGGTCACTTACGGATGTATCGCAAAGCCATATTGCGACATCAGAAAGTTCTCCATTCTCGATGGCCTTGCCGCCAACAATATCTCTGACCTCTGCCAAGGTTCAGACAATATGATGTGGTTTGCCACCTATAATGGCTTGTCTTATTACGATGGATACACATTCCATACCTTTCGTGATGTGCCCAATCAGTCAGACATCCTGACAACCAATCGTATTCTCAACATCTACCCGTGCAAGAACTACGACTTGTGGTGCGTCACTTATGACAGGAAGCTCTACGTTTACGACACCAGAAAATGCAGCTTCCAAAACATAGAAAAGCAGGTAAACGATAAGTTCAAAATCGACTTATGCGTGGATAAGATTTATCCTATCCACCATCACAGCACTTGGATTACCTCCGCCGACCACAAGTTTTGCCTTCGACTCAGCAAGAAAGAGTTTGACGAGAACAACCCAGAGTTCATCAAGATGGATAGCAAGCATCTTCCAAGCGGCAAAGTCTGGTTTATCACAGCCGACAAAAAAGGGCGTGAGTGGGTACTCACCGACAAAGGAACCATCATCTATGGCTCCAAATTCCGTACTTCGATTCCTTTCAAATGGTTCCGTCAAGTGGGCAACACCATCTATCTCGCCACTACGGATGGAAGGGTTGCCATATTCGATGAGGCAAGAAACCATATTTCGATGATTCCAATGCCAGCCGGCGTAACCAGAATCAACGAGTTGAAAAACACAGGATTCCAACTTCTGATAGCCACCAACATCGGTGCCATCGTATATAATCCTCGTACCTTCAAGTCTGAGTTGGTAAGCGTACAAAACCCTAACCAACCCGTTGCGGAAGTCAAGAAGATATACGTGGATAGCAAGAATATGATATGGGCTTTCACCAATGGTATGGGTGTAACGCTCATCAATCCTAACACCTTGGAAAAGAAATGGTTGTTCGCCGACCAGGAGAACCCAGTCAATCGCACTTCCAGTCAGGTGCCATTCATCATGGAAGACGAGCACAACACGCTGTGGATGATTCCTAATGGAGGTACCTTCAGCTATTATGACAGAAACAAGAAGGAACTGGTACCTTATCTGCTGAAGAGTAACTCTTCGGCAAACGCACTGATACCAATGATTTACAAATACACCATTTCCGACCAAAACATCTTATGGCTGACGGGCGGTCACGACCTCACACAGGTCAACTTCAAGTATCATGAATATACCCTGAGCCAAATAGAGGAGACCGAGAAGGAAGTGCGTGCCGTTGCCCTCGACCACAACCATAACTATTGGGATGGTTTTATCAATGGCACCATCAAGATAAGCAATGAGCAACATCATAAGATAGGGTATCTCACCCCAAGTGGACAGATTTCACCCTCTCCTACTGGCTTTTCCGCGAAAGGCATCTATGCACTCTATGACGATAGCAAAGAAAGAATGTGGATAGGAACGAAAGGAGATGGTCTGTATATGATGAAGGACCAGAAAATCATTCACTTCACCCACAATCCTGCCGACCCATACTCGCTCCCCGATGACAACATCTACGACATTGTGAGCGACCGACAAAACAGGGTATGGATAGCCACATACGGAGGAGGACTTGCAGTACTGGAGGAGAAGAATGGCTCCTACCGATTTATCTCCAATAGAAACCAGCTATCCTGGCCTAAGGGAGCAAGATTCAGCAAGATTCGCCGCATCACATGTACCAACAAGGGAATTATCCTCGTCGGCACAACCGATGGTCTCGTCACTTTCAGCGATGAGTTTAAGAACTATTCCAAGGTGAGATTCTATAAGTCATATCACCTTACGGGAGACAAGACTTCGCTGATGACAAACGATGTCAACTATACCTTGGTACGCTCCAATGGCGAGACGTATGTTTCCACGATGGGTGGCTGCTTGGCAAAAGTTACGAGCAAGTCGCTCCTGCAAGACAACATCACCGTGGACAACCTTCAAGACGTCAACTTGGACGAGGGTATCGTGCAAAGTTTGATAGAAGACAACTCCAACAACATCTGGATTGTCAGGGAATCGAGTATCGACAAATACAACCCCAAGACAGGTAAGTCTGATGTTTTTGGACCGAACGATTTCGACTACAACATGACGTTCACCGAGTGTCGTCCTCTCCACGACCCATCCACCGATTATATCACAATCGGCACACCGATGGGAAGCATCACCTTCAATCCGAAGACGCTCACCAAGACGACATATCAGCCTAAGATACTTTTCACCACCCTCCATTACAATGGAGAGGACGGTATCATACCTATCTTGCATAGAGAGTCTTTGAGTATCCCTGCCAACAAGCGCAACCTGACCATCAGCTTTGCAGCCCTCGACTATACTCGCAAGTATCAGAGCTACTATGCCTATCGCATTGAAGGCGTAACCCCTGAAGGCGAATGGGTATATCTCGGCAAGCAGAACATGATAGGTTTCAACCGTATCTCGCATGGTAGTTATGTGCTCAAGGTGAAAGCCACCAATACCCATGGTGTATGGGGCAACAACATAGCAGAACTATCTATCGAAATCGAGCCTACGTTCTGGGAAAGCATCTGGGGTAAGATCTTAATCTTCCTGATCATTATGGGTATCATGGCATACTCATTCTATTTCTATAATAGCCAACAGAGACAGAAGATGAACCATCAGATGTCGCTGATGAAGAACGACTTCTTCAGTAATGCCTCCCATCAGTTGCGCACCCCATTGTCGCTCATTGGTGGTCCGGTATCAGAGGTGCTCGAACGTGAGACTAACCTCACGGAGGAAGCTAGAAGCATGCTTATCATCGTACAGCGAAATGCTCGAAAGATGCTTGACTTGCTGAACGAGATGCTGAAGTTTGACAACAGAAACAACTTCTATGCCGATGAAGGAGCTGATGATGTATTCAAGCCGAATGGCGCAAGTGCAGACATAGAGGACTGCACGGCAAAGAACTATATCAATGACCTGGCGACCGACTCGGCAGAAGAATTCCAAAAGGGCGAGAAAGACATCACGCTCCTCGTCGTGGAAGACAACGCCGACCTCCGTGTGTTCCTAGAAGCCATCTTGAAGAGAGAGTACAATGTGCTCTTGGCTGAAAACGGAAAGAAGGGTTTGGAGATGGCTCGCAAGTATGTGCCAGACTTCATCCTCACCGATGTCACTATGCCAGTAATGGATGGTATCACGATGGTACACTATATCAAGCAAGACCCTAACGTCGCCCACATCCCTATCGTCATCCTCTCAGCCAAGGCTAGCGTGGAAGACCAACTCAAGGGATTCGAGGAAGGTATAGATGGTTACTTGACGAAACCATTCTCTGCCACCTATCTGAAGGGACGAATCGAAGCCCTCATCAACCATCGCAAGACTTTGCAGATGGAAATGCTCAAGCAGATTCAGCCTAACGCTACCCTCTTCGGCAAGGATGCACAACCTGAGGTAAGAGACGAGGCTGACATCATCGCAGACAACGCCAAGATCAGCGCACAGGATGTGACCATCAAGAAAGCAATGAAGTTTATCTTGGAGAATATCTCCGACCCAGACATGAAGATAGACGACATAGCACAAGCCATGGGTATGAGTAGAAGTGTACTCTACGGCAAAATCAAGAATGCGATAGGTATGACACCTATCAACTTCGTACGCCACATCCGTATCACCAAGGCAATAGAGATGCTGAAGGATACAGACGAAACACTTTCAAGTATCGCCTTCTCTGTAGGATTCAGTGACCCTAAGTACTTCTCCAAGGTCTTCAAGAAGGAAATGGGCATTATCCCTAGCGAATATCGAGAAAAGAACAAATAGACAATACTTCTCTCGCCAAACCGCCTCACGAATCGCTTCGTGAGGCGGTTTTCTATAAAAACAGTCCCTTCAAAAGCCCTTCTAGACATAAGAAACAGTTTATGATACCAAAAAACTGAAATAATACACCCATAAAAATGATTTTTGTTATATCTTTGCAGCAGTTCTTAGAAAAGTTAAATGATAGATTAATCAAAACATCTTTTAGACGATAGTGTTGTCGGAAAGATGTTTGAAAAGAGCCTAGGGTTTGTGAAAATCCTAGGCTTCTTATTTTATGAATTTTAGAAAAATTATCAGTATATATTAACTCTTCTAAAAGAAAAGTAGTATCTTTGCACTCTAAAAAGGAAGAATTAAAACAAAAAACATAGATACAAACAAAATGAGAACTGTTTACGAATTCTCTGTCAAAGACAGAAAGGGAAAGGATGTTTCCCTCAAAGAGTATGCAAACGAGGTATTACTCATCGTCAACACAGCCACCAAGTGTGGCTTCACTCCACAGTACGAAGAGTTGGAGAAACTTTATGAGACATATCATTCCCAAGGTTT
>ENA-ORNT01000983-ORNT01000983.1-human-gut-metagenome-genome-assembly--contig:-NODE-983-length-19862-cov-7.009795_pt1 | contig 19862 bp, 18 predicted proteins | sample MGYA00242120_ERZ509032 | MGnify/ENA primary metagenome ERZ509032 (study PRJEB26280, sample SAMEA2338729) | human gut metagenome | biome: human gut; feature: human-associated habitat; material: faeces...
TGAAGTATTTTAGTAAAACAACAAGAAAAGTGTAAAGTAAAATCAGTTAAAGTCAAAAACATGGGAGATGGAATCAAAAAACCTATGATTTAGTCCCCAAAAGTCATGGACTTACCACCCAAAAGTCATAGACTTATCACTCAAAAGTCATAGACTTATCATTCAAAAGTCATAGACTTTCCACTCAAAAGTCGTAGTCTTACAATGTTTAAGCCGCATTATATTGACTAAAAAGGCGTAAAATGCCTGAAAAGTGATAGATATCTGACAGATATTGTAAATATAAACAAATCTGTCAGTATGTTATGTCTTTGTATGTCAATGGGTTACGTTAAAAAATGACAGAATGACAAATAAAAAAGGAAAAATAAATTTTCACGGAGAGGAAGCTTGCGAAGCAGTAAGCAAATAAAGCCACTCATTTTTACCCCTCTCCCGTCTCCCCTAAAGGGGGAGAGGCAGTTTGACTACTTGGTTGAGGGGGTGGTTATGATATGTTCTTGTCCGAACTCTGCCAGCACAGAGTATAACGGGTAGTTGGTAATCCAGTCTTGCTCTCTATAGGGCGACATGGACATACGGACGCCATGCAGACAAGGGTTGCGCTCAATGAAAGCACGAAGACTCTTCGCTTTTAGATTTTCTTCGGCTTTTACTTCTATTGGAATAATCTTATCCTCTTGTTGAACAAGAAAGTCTATCTCCCCACGAGAGTTTTCCGCTGACCAATAATATATGGATAGGGATTGGTTCGTTTTTAGTTGCTGCAGAACATATTGCTCCGTCATTGCACCTTTGAAATCAGAAAACAAGCTGTTGCCATCCACTATGCTTTGTACGGGAATGTTGCTCATTGCCGACATCAACCCAATGTCTGACATGAAAATCTTGAAAGCGGAAAAATCTTCGTAGGCTGCTAAAGGCAGTTGTGGCTTTTTGCAGCGGATAACCTTATGTATCAGTCCTGCATCTTTAAGCCATTCTATGGCAAGCTCAAAATCTTTGGCTCGTGCGCCTTCCTTTATCATGCCGTAGATGAATTTTCTGTTTTCTTTTGATAATTGCGCTGGTATAGAGTGCCATACCATTCTTATGCGGGGTACTTCGTTTGCCGGCGCATGTTTGGAGAAGTCTCTTTCGTATGCTTCGAGAATATTCTTTTGGATGGTTTTTACTTTATTAGGGTCGTTGTCTGTGGCAAAAGACAATACAGCAGAAGGCATTCCGCCTACAAAATAATACTGTCGTAATCGCTCTTCGAATTTGTTCCTGAACATTGTTATCATCTGCCAGTCTTTTGACTGTAAGAGCTTCACCATTTTGTTTTCACCAATGGCATCAAGAAATTCGAAGAACGTAAGAGGGTACAAGTGCATGAAGTCAACCTTTCCTACAGGGAAAGACTCATTTCTGTGCATTGCTATGCCAAGCAAGGAACCGGCAGCTATTACATGGTATTGAGGAGCTTTCTCCTGGAAATACTTCAATGCCGTGATGCCTCGTGGAGCTTCTTGTATCTCATCGAATATTATTAGTGTTTCTTCATCTATTGTCGTATCCGAAAACCATTGTAGACTTGCTATGATTCGGGATATGTTGAAGTCATTCTCAAAAAGCTCATGAAGTTTATCGTTATCTTCAAAGTTCACGTAAATATGCTTCTTGTATGCTTCTTTTGCAAATTCTTGCATTAGCCATGTCTTGCCAACCTGACGTGCCCCCAACATTATTAGAGGTTTCCTGTCTTTATTGGCTTTCCACTTATAGAGTTCGTTTAGAGCGTATCTTTTCATATGTCCTGATTATTAATGATTTAGCTTTGCAAATATACTCCTTTTATTTATGAAACCACACTTTTACGTCCTTAAAAATGTAAAAAACCATATTTTTACGTCCTTAAAAATGTAAGAATCCACACTTTTACGTCCTTAAAAGTGTGGAGGAGATGCAAAATATGTACTTAATAGTGTTGGCTGGTTGGTTGATATATATAAAAAACCGGCACGTTACAACCGTTGGTAACGTGCCGGATGATATGGTCTTTTATTCTAAAATGCTATATTACTTAACCATCACCTTGATAGTTGAGCCGTCAGACATCTTGACGATGTTCAGACCCTGCTGAGGAGCAGTAAGCTTAACGCCATCGATAGTGTAGCGTGCAACCTCTGTGAGCTGCTTGCCGTTTACGACACCATTGATGCCAGAAGACATTTCAAGATTCTTACCGTTAGAGTTGGCAATCTTGCAATCCTTGTAGTTATTCTTGTTGTGCTTGTTGAGGAAAGCTACGACCTTCATCTTGTCCTTTGCCCATGTAGAATTGAGAGGAATGCTGAATGTCTTTGTGAACTTATTGTTGTCCCATTCTACCTGCTCGCCCCATGAAGAGTTAGCATAGCGGATAACGTGGTTGTGATAGTAAGTGCCTCTTGCACCGCTCTGGCTCTTTGCCTTGATGTTGTCCTCTGTGAGGTAGAGTGTCAGAAGGCTTGACTCTGTATCGTATGATTCGTTACATTCGCCATTGACTGTTACGTTTGCTGTATTTCCATCCTCGCTCAATGCTACGTCAACAGTAAGAGCTGCGTCAGCAAGGCCGTTCAGCTCGTTTTTGATGAAAGCTGCAATTGCACTTGCGCTATATGCATTGATAGAAAGTACGTTGCCAAGTAAGTTCTGTCCTTTTGGAAGGTCGTCACATGTTCTGTTGAACATGATTCCAGGAGCGAATGTGCTTCCTGTTCCTCCAAACATCAGATTTGCGATATCATTATCCCATGACTTTGTCAGCCAGTCTGTATAATATCCAGTATGGTGGCAAGCTGTGAATGTGCGGGTCTCGTCAACCTTTGCCAGGGCTGATGTCAGAATCTTTGCACCTGCAGGACAGTTAGGACACTTCTCTGTAGTGAACTCTTCAACAACAGCATTTCTTGGATACTGTTTTGCAGAAACTCCGAGTTCGCCCTCTGCTACCTTGTCTTTAGCTTCATTGACGTTGCCGTTTACCTTTGTTATCTCTACCTTTAATGCTTTCTTGCCAGCTTCTGCCTGTGCAGGAATAGTGAGAGATAAAGAACCTGTATTGCCTGTGGCTACAGCTTCGCTTAATTTAACGTGCTGTTCTGCTTCTGCTACACCGTCGATAGTCATGATGTAGTCGAGGTCGTTAATGGCTTCCTTGCTGAGGTTATTGAATGACAGAGTAAGTCTGCTCTCTTTGTTTACAGCAGCACTAATCTTACCGAAATCTTCCGGTGTTACAGAATAGTCAGCGAAGTCACCTTCAACGATAAGCTGGATACTCAGATTACCATAATCTGTTCCGAAGTTGTACCAACCTTCGCCTTCACCACCTTGGCTTCTTGGAATATTTATAAACAACAACATAGGCATGTCTGTACGACCAGCCTGCACTACAGAAAGAGGATAGCAGTCTTCTGTATAACCGTTGCCTTTCGGTGTTGAATTCTGTATGAAGTCGAATCCTACGAATATTTCCTGATCTTGGGAAATTGTGTAAGGCTCATCGAGTGTGATAGTGTTCCAACCCTTTACTGGTGATGCTACATCCTTGGAAACTACATCAGCTCCAATACCATTGTTGTTTATAGGAGAGATGAAGACACGAGACTTGTTCATCTTGTAGCAAAGACCGAAACGGATAGCAACAACCTTCATTCCGTCGTATGCCTGAAGCATTTCTGGTGTGAGGTCGATGGCAGCCTTACAGTTCTCGTTCTTACCATAGTTTCCAAGTCCAAGGCCGTATTCTGCCAGCTCGTCAGTAGTGTAGTATCCTACAAGACGCTGGTTTGATGCCAGGTCTGTCTTCTTTGGCGACAGTGTGATAACGCGCTGCTGTGTAGCAACATTACTTTTCTCTACCTGTCCGCTGAATGGGCGTACAGTCTGTGCATTCATGCTCAAAGAGAGAGCAAGCGCAGCTAATGAAAGTAAAGTTTTTCTCATAATAGTTCTATTTAAAAGTTATTTAATTATACGTTTGATTGTCTTGCCGTTTGAGAGCTTCTCAATGGCAAGTCCCTTGAAGTCAGAGCTGACTCTTGTACCGTTTGCATTGTAGCGAGATACAACCTTTGCGTTGTTGTCGCTTGAAAGGTCATTGATTCCGGCAGGATCTTTATATTCGAAGTTTACGGTTATCTTCTGTGCGTAGGCTTTGAATTCACCAGGCTCAGGTATTTTTACACCGAAGAGTTCCTTCTCAACAATGGTGTAAACCTTGAATTGAAGTGTTGCTGTACATTTGCCATACGTCTGTGGTATCCATTCGGTCAGAATCTCTTTTGTTTCACCTGCCTCTAATATTCCAGGACCATTATAGTTTTCGTATTCTCCGGCTTTGCTTACATCGGTGCAACTTGATGGGAAGCAGCATGAAAAATTTCCGTTGTCTATTTTTGATAAATTGATGTCGATACCGATAGCCTGATCTGTTCCTGTGGTGTTCTTTACAGAAAGTCCTGTAGGAATCTGAATGTAACTGCCCATATTCTCAATTTCAGAAAATTCCAATGTCGCTCCGTCTGCAACAACATTGCCGTCTTTGTCTACAACTTGGAATGTTGTCAGATCTGACTGTGCGGATGCTCCGATGCAGAGCAATGCCGCGATTGCTGATATAAATACTCTTTTCATTTTTGTTTTTATTATTACTTATTTGTTGATTACTGAAGTTTTCTCTGTCTGTTCTACTCCGTCAGCTGTGAATACGAATGTTACAACAGACATGTTTTCCGGCTTCCAGTTGCTTTCGAGCTTGATGCTGTATACCTTGTTGACAGTCTGCTCGTTGACAACGTTTATATCCTCGCCGTCCTTGTCGTTGATAGAGGCACGGAAGACATGCTTGTGGATATATTCGTTGTTTTTGCTGCCGTCAGGCATATACTGCATATCCTTGATGTTGTCCTCGATGAGCCATACCTGAAGCTTTGCTCCGCTGAGGGTCTTCAATCCAGCTACGTTGACATTCACTTTGAGAGTTCTTGTCGCTTCGTCATAGTTCGTTGTAGGAGTAATCATTACTGTCGGCTCCATATTGATGCGTCCGTTAGTAAAGGCAGCCCAGTAAGCGAGGTTCTTCTGTATACCGCCGAAACGGTCTACCATTCCGCTTGGCTGTGCCTTGACACCCCATTTGATGTAGTATGAGTTTCCTACCTCCGTTGTCAACGACAATGGAGTGTGACCCTGTGCAACGGTGGTATATCCGAAGTCACCTCCATAGATGCCGACGGCTATGATGTTGTCCTCACCGTATTGCTCCTGCAGCTGCTCTATCATAGTGGCAGCGTTAGGGCAGTTTACGCAACGCTGACCTGTAAAGTCTTCTATCAGCACATGCTTCTTTACTTCTGCCGGCTTTACATATATAAGACGGTCATTCTCGTCAATCTCTGTGCATGACATGAATGAGGTAACCGACAGAATTGCTACGAGACCATATAGTAACTTTGATATTTTCATTTTCCTTTTAGAAATTATAGTTATAAGAAAGTGTGAATCCCTTGCTTGCCGGAACAAAGCGGCATACTCCTCCGGAGCAGTTATAACCGGCACGTGTTCTTCCATATCCGACCTGCAGGCGGTGAGCTCCTGCGTTGAAGGTTACAAGTCCCTGATAGTAGTGGATCTTGCTCTCGCCATTGTTGTACATGTCAGAAACGGTAATCATCCAATGTGGAAGTATAGAGAGCTCAAGCAGACCGAACATCCAGTCGCCCTCGTCTTCGTCTGTTGCAAGATACTGTGCCTCGCCACGGAGGGTGAGCTTGTTGTTGAAGCGGTATTTAGCGTCAGCTACGAAAACATCAGAATGTATCATACCACCTTCGCCCTCAACAGTTGTCTTGTTGTAGAACTGGTTCATGTACATGAGGTTCAGAGTGAAAGAGCGTGAGAACTTCTTGTCAAGATGCACGTTCAAGTCCTGATAGTAGGTCTGGTCGCCCCATTTCCAGAACGATGAGCCGTAGCCACTTGTTCCCTTGCTGTTACCGTCAACCTTATGGTCGTTGCGGTCGATGGCATGGATGTGGGAGAAGTTAACCTTGAATTCGGTTCCGTATTTTCCACCAAGGAAAGTGTTGCGCTTGAATCTGTATCCGAACTCAGCCTGGTATGCCCATTCGCCGTTAGGCTGTGTGGCATAAGGATAGAGTGCGGCAAGAGCGTAAGTCTGGTCGGTGGTGAAAGCCGGCAGGTTGTTCAGATAAGATGAATTGCCGATGACACTTCTGTCGCTGCGGAAAGTCATGTTGTCGCTTCTCTTAGCCTGCAGCAAGAGGCTCAGTCCGTTCTTTGAATAAGATGTGGAAAGCATAGCCACTGTTCCTTTACGGTATATGTAAGGATAGTTTCTGTCGTATGTAGGGTCGTCAGTCTTCCATGCGTATTCTGCAAGTACGCTGAAGTCGCCAGCCTGCAGGTTGGTACGTATGTCGAAGGCATTAACGTTTGATGGCAAGTTCAACTTGTGTGTAGGGTCAACCATAACGTCCTCGTCTTTTGCCGACTCATATTTGTTTACCCACGAGCCGCCGAGGGTGAGGTATGTGTTGTGCTCCTGCATGCTTTTGAACCACTGGTCAATGCTCAGTTCAAGGTCGCCGCCGCTTACCCAAGCGTCGTTCCATTTCCAATAGTGGCGCTGCTTGCCGGCAAGGGCCTTAACCTGCACACCCTTTGCAGGACGCAGAACGAGTCTGCCTCCGAGAAGGGAGTTGTCGATACCGAGGCTGCGCTCCTCGTATGTACGGAGGATGAAGCCTGAGCCAAACTGCTCGTAGAATGTACCGAGTGTAAGATCCCAATTGTCGAAATGTGTTTTCAGGTAGAAGTTAGGTACACCCCAACCTTTAAAGCCCGGTTCTGTTTCAGCGTATCCAGGCATTGGGTGCTTTGTAAATTCAAAGCGTAGTCCGGCGTCGAAGTGATTGCTGCGCGCTGCAATGTCAGCGTATGTATTTGTCAAAGCCCACTCGTTGTACTTGTCAGTTCCAATCTTTTTGTCCTCTTGTGGTATGATGACATCGCTCTGGATGCTGCCGCTGACAACAAACTTATCGTCGTCATTGTTCTCCTGGGCCTGCATGCTTGCTGTGGCAAGAGCAGCAGCGACGGAGAAGAAAAGTCTTGTTTTCATCAAATTATTTTTAGGTTGTGAAGTATAAAAAGCCGTGTGCCGTGGCAATGCTGTTGCCGGCACATGGCTTGATGGCTTTTAGTTATTACTTGACCAGTTCTCTTACCTTTTCGATAAGCTCCTGCTCTGCACCTTCGGTGTAGCCGTTGTGCTTATAGACTACTTTTCCATCTCCATCGCAGATAACGACGAATGGAATCATCTCTCCACCGAATGATTTGCGGAATTCGCTGTTAGGGTCGAGGATAACCTCATATTCCCAACCGTGCTGATTGACAAGAGGCTTAACCTTGTTGGCATTCTGCGCCTTGTCGATAGATACGGCATAGAGTTTTACACCTGTCTCTTTCTGCCATTCGTCATATACTTCGCTGATTGCGCTTAACTCGCGGTTGCATGGTTTGCACCATGTAGCGAAGAAGTCGATGATGAATGGTTTTCCATCGTTGCTGAGGTTTTGAGTATCAATAGTTTTGCCCTCAATGGTCTTCAGCTTGAATGATGGAAGCTGAGCATTTACACTTTCCACTGCTGCGAATAGCAACATTGCCAAAATGAACAATCCCTTGCTCATTCCGCTTCTCTTTAAGAAACAATTTTTTCTCATGAGTTTCATAATAGTTTAATTCTACGTATATACTTTGCTGCAAAAATAGGTTTAATATTGTTTATTAGCAAATAAAAAGCAAGAAAAATGAAGTTTGTGCTTCTTTTTCTTGCTTATTTGATACTTTAAGAGGCAAAAAATGCATAAATGCGTGACAAATATACACTTATTATTAATGTTTAATGCGCATTTCTAATTGTTGAACTGTTGTTGATTATTTGTTTTGATTGTTATATGAGTTTTGTCGTGCGAACAGAAAGGTGGACAGCAATCACAGTCCTCTCTCTGCCCAGTCGCTGCGGTCGAGGTTGCGATAGTTGATTGCTTCCGCAAGATGTTCGGGACAAACTTTCTCACTGCCTTCGAGGTCTGCTATGGTGCGTGCTACTTTCAGTATTCGGTTGTAGGCACGTGCCGAGAGGTTAAGGCGTTCCATTGCCATGCGCAAAAGGTTGATGCCTGCCTCGTCGGGTTCGGCATACTGATGTATCATCCTTTCTGTCATCATGGCATTGCAGTGTATGCCTTTCACATCCTTGAAACGCTCTTCTTGGATAAGGCGTGCTTTGATGACTCTTTCGCGGATAACTGAACTCGGTTCTCCGGGTTGGGCTTTGGAGATGTCTTTGAAAGGAACAGGAGTAATCTCGCACTGTATGTCGATACGGTCAAGTAGCGGACCGCTGATCTTGTTCATATATCGCTGTATCTGACCGGGGGTGCAGACACAGTGGTGTGTGGGGTCGTTGAAGTATCCGCAAGGACAGGGGTTCATGCTTGCGACAAACATGAAGGAGCATGGATATTCGATTGTATATTTTGCTCTGGATATAGTTATCTTACGGTCTTCGAGCGGTTGGCGAAGCACCTCCAATGTGGCTTTGTTGAATTCTGGAAGCTCGTCGGCAAACAATACTCCATTGTGAGCAAGGGAGATTTCTCCCGGTTGTGGGTTCAGTCCTCCGCCTACGAGGGCAACCTGTGAAATGGTATGATGAGGGGAGCGGAACGGTCTTTGCGAAATCAGCGACATCCCCTTTCCAAGCTTTCCTGCTACAGAGTGGATCTGTGTGGTTTCAAGACTTTCAGCAAGTGATAGGGGAGGGAGGATGGACGGCAGACGCTTTGCCATCATCGACTTTCCGCTTCCTGGAGGACCGATCATTATCATATTATGGCCACCTGCTGCAGCCACTTCCATGGCACGCTTTACGGTTTCTTGTCCTCGCACGTCGGCGAAGTCGAGTTCAAAGCTTGACTGGTGCTCGTAGAACTCGCGTCTTCCACTATCCCGTTTGCAAACATCACGACTGCCCTATGGCAACCACATGCTTGCGCCAAATTGCCTACACCACTCTGATTGAGAATGAAGAGTATCTGCGCCTGATTAATCCTACAAAATGCAGCAAAGACGAAGCATGCAAATACTATAGAGATAAAAAGCCCATGGTATTTGCCAGAGGCTTCACAAACTTCCAAAAGCACATGTATCCTGAGCAGTACGACAAGTTTATGACAACCCTCATTATCCACTTCGGACGCAACCAATACTACAAGCGCAGACGTGGCACCATCCTTCTTCCTCCAGAGGAGCAAAAGGTGATAAGATTGATACTCGAAAAGGTTGGAGCTGACCCAAAAATGGACTTCGATAGCTACGAAGAACAAATCAATTGGAATGCCTGATTTATGCCATATAAGTACCCTTTCTGTACCACCTAAGGAACACTCATGTACCACATAAGTGAAACTCCAGTACCACCTATGTGAAACTCCAGTACCAGTTAGGCGGTACTAAAAGTGGTACTGAGGAAGGATATACATTAACATTAAATCAAGAAAGTAATTGGGTAAAATGCAATAAGCAATAAAAAAGGTATGGTCGTTGCTCATTCCGGCTATGGAGACGGAAGCTGACAGCGGCGCATGGTCTGTAATGCCGGCAGCCGTAGGCTTCCTGCTACTTATCGACGAGCTGACGCCACACCTACATATCGGAACCGACAAGTCTGAGGGCATGCGCTCGCACCTGTCGAAGACGGCTATGCTGGCCCTTGCCGAAAGCATACACAACCTGCCCGAAGGCATGGGGCCGTTGGCGTGGTGTTAGCGGGAGCGGAAAACGGCGCTCCACACATATCGTTAGCCGCTGCCATTTCCGTGTCATTGGTCATTGCCATTCAGAACATACCCGAAGGCGCCATCATCTCCATGCCCATGCGGGCGGCAGGCAACAGCCGATTGAGATCGTTCGTGTTAGGCTCGCTGAGCGGAGTGGTGGAACCAATAGGAGCCATTGCTGTATTGTAGCTTGCCTCACTCATTATGCCCGCCCTACCCTACATGCTCGCCTTTGCAGCTGGCGCCATGTTCTATGTGGTGGTAGAGGAGCTGATACCTGAAGCCTCAAGCGGCCAGCACAGCAACCTCAGCACCATAGGCTTCGCCATTGGTTTAGTGCTGATGATGGTACTTGATGGGGTGTTGGGGTAAAAAAGAAAGATAATAACAAGAGAAAAAAATAATAAAACAGAAATTTCACAGCTTTTAGTTAAATATTATCAACAAATGACGCTCAAAACATCGAAACAATTACAAAATAGATATCTTTGTGGTGTAAATGACACATCGATTATACATACACCATAATGCCCTTCGTTTATAGTGAGTTGTCCAACCACCCCTTTTGCAGACAACTTATTATTATTAACGAATAAAATATTTAATGGGCTTAATCATATTATATTTTTTAGGTGCTCTGTCACTATCCTTTTTGTGTTCCGTCCTTGAGGCGGTACTTCTATCCACTCCTATGTCGTTTATCTCGATGAAGGAGACCAGCGGCAATAAGACTGCCACTTTGATGAAACAGTATAAGAACAACGTGGACCGCCCCGTAGGTGCCATTCTTTCGCTCAACACCATTGCCCACACCATAGGTTCGGCAGGTGTCGGCGCGGAGTCGATGAAGCTCTTCGGCGAGGAATACTTCGGATTGATATCAGCCATTCTGACGCTGTTGATTCTTGTGCTTTCAGAAATCATCCCCAAGACCATCGGAGCATCTTATTGGCGTTCGCTCGCCATGCCGTCGACAAAGATCATCCGCGTGCTCATCTTCATCACCTATCCGCTGGTTCTGCTCTCAGAGCTAATCACAAAGGTGTTCACACCGAAGAATCATCAGGCTTCTGTGAGCCGCGAAGAAGTGTCGGCGATGGTTGACGTAGGCACCACGGAGGGCATCTTCCGCGAATCGGAAAGCAAGATCATAAAGAGCTGCATCCGTCTGGCGAGTGTGAAGGCACGCGAGGTGATGACTCCATCCATAGTAGTAGAAACAGCTAACGTTAACCTTACCATCAAGGAGTTTTACGAGCAGCAGACATGGAACTTCTCGCGCATACCGGTATACGACAAGAGCAAGGATTACATCATCGGCTATGTGCTGAAGGACATGGTGCTGAAGGAATTGTCAGACGACAAATTCGAGACAAGACTCTCCGACCTCATGCGCCCCATTCTTTCTTTCAACGAGGACGATTCGGTGTATCAGATTTGGGAGAAGATGCTGGAGAAGCGCGAGCATATCTCAATCATCCTTGACGAATACGGCTGTCTGCGTGGCGTGGTGTCGATGGAAGACGTCATAGAGACCATGACTGGCGTTGAAATCGTGGATGAGGATGACGTGGCTGTGGACATGCAGGCTTTCGCCAAGGAAAAGTCGCGTAAGATGTCGCAAAGGTAAAACAACAAGACACGGTCGTTATTATGTCCGTTGGTCTCGCCATAATGATAGTTGCCGATGAGACTGCTTAAGACAAAGAGCCATATCATCACAGCCACGAAGGGATTGCCTATACTTCCGATTTCGTGGGTCAAGGCATCCTGCGTGAGTTGTATGCCGTTGGAGGCTGTCACGTCCACCCCACTAACAAGTATGATGAATGCCGTACAAGAACATACCACCAAGGTATCCGTGAACACGCCCAATGCCTGAATCAATCCTTGCTTAACGGGATGGCTCACAGTAGCCACGGCAGCCGCATTAGGTGCACTACCCTCGCCCGCCTCGTTGCTGAACAAGCCTCGCTTGATACCCTGTATTATGGTCACGCCAAGCACTCCGCCCGCAGCCTGATTGAATCCGAAAGCGTTCTCTACAATGGTAAGCAGCACCTTAGGCAAAGAGCTGATGTTCCAAACCACCACTCCTATGGCTATCAGAAGATAGACGACAGCCATTACGGGGACTACCGTTGAGGAAAACTTTGCCACTCTATGAATGCCGCCGAAGATGATGAGCAAGGTGAGCGCCGTGAGCACTATGCCCATAGTGGCAGGATCTATGCCGAAAGCCTTCTGCCAAGCCAGACAAATGGTGTTGCTCTGAACGGAATTATAGGCGAAACCGAACGTGATGATCATCAATACGGCAAAGAGAATGCCCATCCATCCCTTGCCCAGTCCGTACTTCATGTAATAGGCTGGTCCGCCATAGAAGGAAGTCTTGCCTTTGCGCTTATACAATTGGGCAAGCGTAGACTCAATAAAGGCCGACGACGAGCCCAGCAAGGCCAGCATCCACATCCAGAACACGGCTCCAGGTCCGCCTATGCTTATGGCGGTGGCTACGCCTGCAAGATTGCCCGTACCTATTCTGCTTGCCAACGCCACAACGAATGCCTGGAACGAGGAGATGTGCTTCATCTCGCCATCCACCTTAACATCCATCGACAATTCGTCCTCGCCTATCTCCTGGGGCTGTACCTTATCGGGATTAAGCAGCAGTCTTACCATCTCTCTGATGAGACGGAACTGAACAAAACGAGTACGCAAAGTGAAAAACACGGCACAGCATATCAAAACCGTAATGATGATATACGACCAAAGGAAATCGCTAACCTGAACTAAAATATTCTGTACTAAATCTATCATTTTATCTGCAAAAAACTGTATATCTTATACTTTCAGACTGCAAAATTACTAATTTCTTTTCAGAAAAGAGCCTTTCATAACATTCTTAGACTCGCCATAAATAACTTTTCTATGTAAATTGACTCAACTCATTATTAATTTGTACCTTTGCATCTACGAATCGACTAACTTAAAAAGTAATATATGAAACGACTTATGGGAATAATCACAATGCTTTGCAGCCTGTTTGGCTGTAGCGCTCAAACAGAAGGATTCAAGAGCCTTACGGTAAAAGAATACGCCAAGGCTATTGAGGATACTGCTATCGTACGACTCGACGTACATACGGCAGAAGAATTTGCTGAAGGACATATTGCCAAGACACTAAACATAGATGTGCTCAAGAACGATTTTGAGAGCAAGGCTGTCGCTATGCTTCCGAAGAACCATATCATTGCCGTAAACTGCAGAAGCGGAAAGCGAAGCAAGAACGCAGCCCGGATACTTGTAAAGAACGGATTCAAGGTGATCGAACTGGATGGCGGTTATAACGATTGGGTTAAGAACAGAATGCCCGTAACAAAGTAAACATGCATACACGACTTACTACATTATGAAAGCATACACTTATATAGAGAAGGGCAAGTTCGCATTAACAGACAAGCCGAAACCTGAACTTCAAGAGTCTACCGACGCCATCGTGCGCGTAACACTTGGCAGCATCTGCACGAGCGACCTACACATCAAGCACGGAAGCGTGCCACGTGCCGTAAAGGGCATTACCGTAGGACACGAGATGGTGGGCGTGGTTGAACAGATAGGTAGCGACGTTAAGGTCGTAAAGCCTGGCGACCGCGTTACGGTAAATGTGGAGACTTTCTGTGGCGAATGCTTCTATTGCAAGCATGGTTACGTCAACAACTGCACTTCGCCTCATGGCGGATGGGCTCTCGGATGCCGTATTGACGGAGGACAGACGGAATATGTACGTGTGCCGTTGGCTACGCAAGGACTCAACCGTATTCCGGATAGCGTTACCGACGAGCAAGCCCTCTTCGTAGGCGACGTTCTTGCTACGGGCTTCTGGGCCGCACGCATTAGCGAAATCAGCAAGGAGGACACGGTTCTTATTATTGGTGCCGGACCTACTGGCATCTGTACTCTGCTTTGCGTAATGCTCAAGCACCCCAAGCGCATAATCGTGTGCGAGCCATCAGAGGAGCGACGCAACTTTGTCAAGGAGCATTATCCCGAGGTGCTGCTCACAACTCCCGACGAGTGCCGCGACTTCGTGCTGAAGAATAGCGACCATGGCGGAGCTGACCGTGTGCTAGAGGTGGCTGGAGCTAAGACCACATTCCAGTTAGCTTGGCAATGTGCACGTCCTAATGCCATAGTTACGGTTGTAGCCCTATACGACGAGGCGCAGATTCTGCCTTTGCCCGATATGTATGGCAAGAACCTCACGTTCAAGACTGGAGGAGTAGACGGATGCGACTGCGAGGAGGTGCTACAGCTTATAGAGCAGGGCAAGATTGACACTACCCCACTCATCACCCATCGCTTTCCTCTGAGTAGTATAGATGAGGCTTATCGCATATTTGAGAACAAAGAAGAGGGAGTAATAAAGATAGCCATTTACAATGAATAAGATAACTATGCTCGGCACGGGCAGCGCCACAGTTTCCCATATCTACAATACTTGTTTTGTGCTCTCTACCGCCACCACCAGGCTGCTTGTTGATGCAGGTGGCGGCAACGGCATTCTCACCCAGTTGCGCAAAGTCGGTCTCCCCATTTCTGGCATTCATCATCTGTTCGTTACCCACGCCCATACTGACCACATGTTGGGCGTAATATGGGTGATACGTATGGTAGCACAATGTAAGGGCTACGAGGGCCGTTTGCACGTCTATGGCAACGACAAGGTGATGAAGGTCGTGCGCACAATTATCGATATGATACTCGCCAAGAAACAGTTGAGTAAAGTTGGCGAACGTGTTGTATTCCATGAGCTTACCGACGGCGAGAATTTCGATGCAGGAGACATACGCCTCACCTGTTTCGACATTCATTCCACCAAGGAGAAGCAATATGGATTTCGTGCCCAGCTACCCGACTCTACTGTTGTGGCGTGTCTTGGCGACGAGCCTTACAATCCGCTCAACCGCTCATACATAGAACATGCCGACTGGATGATGTGCGAGGCATTCTGTCTCTATGCCGACCGCGATACGTTCAAGCCTTATGAGAAATGCCACAGCACGGCGCTTGATGCCGGAAAACTGGCGGAGGAACTGGGCGTGAAGAATCTTATCCTGTATCATACGGAGGAGAAAACGCTCGCTAATCGTAAAGAAAATTACACCCGTGAAGCTGCCGAGAACTTCAAGGGTAGAATCTTCGTTCCGGATGATTTGGAAGTGATTGAGCTATAGGATTTTTCTTTGTCCCACAGATTTCACAGATTAACACAGATTTTTTGTTTGGATATTTGGGGGGAATCCTTCTCCCGATTATGGCAAGAATGAATCTGTGTAAATCTGTGGAATCTGTGGGACTTTTTAATGGTGAGTTTTATCAACTTAATCGGCTGAATCCGGTAGGAAAATCTTGGTTACTTCCCGCTCTCCGAAATCTATCATGGCGTTGAAGAGACTCACTTTTTCCGCCTTTCTGAGGTCTTCTAGTGTGAGGTCGGCTTCCTGGATGATGCCGGCTTCCTGGAGCTGGGCACGCTTGGTTCCCTGGAGCAGGGGATGCTTGGGGGTGAGCCATCTGTTGCCATCAAAAAGGGCGAGATTGGTGAAGGAGGTATCGGTAATGAGCCCGTTCTTTACAATGATGATTTCATCGCAATCGTCCTTCTGGGCTACCAGGGCGTTGAGCGCACTTCGGTCTGTGCTCTTATAGGTGTAGTCGATATTATTATCCTCTACCACCTTGAGGGAATGAATCTCCTTCATCTTGTAGGGGGCGTACTCGATGGCTTCCACGCCCTGGATGCCATAAACCACTCGTGCCTTGTAAAGGTTCATTTCCTCTTTTGGGGAAATGAGGGATGAGAGTTTTATTTCTTCAGATGCGAGGGCTGGAAAGAACCTGTGGATGGTTCTCTCCATTCTTGCCTGATGATAGGGCAGGGCCAGAGCCTTGCCGTTCTTGATCTTTATTGTTTCTACAAATTGCTGTTTCATTATCTCTTTTATTTTTTCTAAGATGAAAGGTGGATTTAAATCGGAAGGTAGATTTTCTGAATCACTTCCTCGTATTCCCTCCGGCAATCGCTCTTCGAAGTGATGCCGCCGCCTGCCTTGAAATACAATTCTCGGCTTTCCTTCGGCTTCTTTCCTTCGTTTGCCTTGAAATTCTTTTCTCCGTCGGCTTCAAAATCAACCGGCGAAGTTTCTTCTTCGATGAATCTTATCATGACGGCGGAATTGAGTTCGCCCTGGTCGTAGATTCCCATGATGCCCGTGTAGAAGCCGCGGTCGTAGCCTTCTGCCTCGTGGATAATCTGCATGGTTTTATCTTTTGGGGCACCCGTGATGGAACCGGCTGGGAGCTGGGCATCGAGGATTTCGCCCAGATGGTGCGGGTAATCTTCGGGCAGGCGACCGCTGATTTCTGAACTGGTTTGCAGGATGTCGCCCTTGTTGGTGTGCAGCACGTCGACGTAACGGTATTTATCCACTCTTACATTCTCTGCCACCCGGCTCAGGTCGTTTCTTATCAGATCTACGATGGTGGCGTGTTCTGCCGCCTCTTTCCGGTCTTCCATCAGCAGCTTTTCGGCATTGGGGAGGGATGCATCCAGGGTTCCCTTCATGGGATAGGAGTAGATTCTTCCGCCCTTGATTTTGACGAAGGTTTCGGGCGAAAAGCAGACGAAGGGGGTGAGATTCTCTTCTATGTTCTCTTCTTTCAGATGAGCTTTATCTTCTGCTTGAGTTCTCTTTCTTCTGAGCAGCAATTTATACTTCCCTTTTGCACGATGGAAAATTTCTTCTAATGAAAGATTGCAGCTTACGGGAACCTTGCAGGTGAGATTCGTGAGATAGCTGTTGCCCGCCATGATGTTGTTCTTCACGATGTTGAAGCTTCGCTCATAATCCTCGTAAAGTGGGGGCTCTATCTGCCAAGTGGTCTCCGAAGTCTCTTCCTTCAAAGTCTCTTTCCAAGCATGAGAAAGGTTTCCTCTTCCTTCAAAATCGAAGAGGCATTCTTCGGGATTTATATCTGATAGCTGGCGGATGAACGCCTTGTCGCCCTGATAGTTGATGACAAAGAGAAAAGGCTCGTCCTGGTTTGCCAATCGGTTGATTTTATCTATGATTTCCTGTTTCATGCCTGCAAAGATACTGCTTTTCTTTGGATGGGCAAAAGATTGGTGATAAAATATTTCAAGGCTTTGAGTTGCTGGAACACAAAAAATCCCGAGACATGGAGAAATGCCCCGGGATTCCGTTGATAAAAACTATGCAAATTGTTATACGTATTCTCAATACTTTTGCAAACTTTGTTATTCGTTTCTCAATTCCTTAGCAGCCTCTACCATTCTAATGAGCGAGGCCTTGGTTTCTGCCCAGCCACGGGTCTTCAAACCGCAATCCGGATTCACCCAGAGCTTGCTCTTGTCGATGAATCTTTCCGCTTTTTTCAGCAAATCTACCATCTCCTGAGTCTCTGGTACTCGGGCAGAATGGATGTCGTAGACGCCCGGACCAATCTCGTTAGGATAGTGGAAATCGGCAAAGACATTCAGCAATTCCATCTGCGAACGGGAACACTCGATGGTGATCACGTCAGCATCCATCGCAGCAATATGTTCGATAATATCATTAAACTCAGAATAGCACATGTGGGTGTGAATCTGAGTCTTGTCTTCCACGCCGCTGGCTGAAATCCGGAAGCTTTCTACCGCCCATTTCAGATACTCATCCCATCCTGACTTGCGCAAAGGCAAACCTTCGCGGATGGCTGGCTCGTCTATCTGGATAATCCTGATGTTGTGGCGCTCCAGGTCGCAAACCTCATCACGGATGGCGAGGGCTATCTGCTTGCAGGTGAGAGAACGGGGCTGGTCATTTCTTACAAACGACCATTCTAGGATGGTTACCGGACCGGTGAGCATTCCCTTCATCGGCAACTGGGTGCATGACTGTGCGAAGGTGCTCCAATCCACGGTCATCGCCTGCTTGCGCTCCACGTCGCCATAGATTACTGGTGGTTTCACGCAGCGGGAACCGTAGCTCTGAACCCATCCGTTCTGGGTGAAGGCAAAGCCTGACAACTGCTCGCCGAAATACTCCACCATGTCGTTGCGCTCAAACTCGCCGTGCACCAGCACATCCAGTCCAATCTCCTCCTGCCATTCTATGCATTTTCGGGTTTCTTCCTTCAGCAGTTGATTGTATTCGGCAGCCGAAATTTCGCCCTTCCTGAACTTGGAACGCCATGAGCGCACCTCTTTGGTCTGAGGAAACGAGCCGATGGTGGTGGTAGGATAGAGCGGAAGATGGAGCTCTGAATGCTGAATCTTCTGGCGCACCTCGAATGCTGAATGGCGCTGCGAATCCTTATCGGTTAAGGCGGCAACCCGGGCTTTCACCTCTGGGTTGTGAATCAGCAAGGAAACCTTTCTGTCGGCAATATCCTTCTGATTTTCAGCGAAGTAAGCCTGGATGCCTGCTGCGTAGTCTTGTTCTGCAGTCTTTTCCTGATGAGAGAATCCCTCTTTGGTCTCACTCCCGGCAAGCGCCTTGATGGCAGCCAGTTCCTCTATCTTCTGTGCCGCAAATGCCATCCATCGCTTGATGCCGGCAGGGAGATTCTGCTCCTTGGTTTCGAGCGCCAGATCGTATGGCACGTGGAGGAACGAGCAGGAAGCTGCCACGAAGACTCTATCGGCTCCGAGCTTGCTTGTCGCCTTGTTTACTAGCTCGATCGACTTCTCCAAATCGTTCTTCCAGATGTTGCGGCCGTCCACTACGCCGAGCGAGAGAATCTTGTCTGCAGGCAGGATGTTGAGGATGGAATCCAACTGCTCCGGGCATCTTGCCAGGTCGATGTGGAGGGCTTCCACAGGCAGGTTTACCGCCAAATCTGCGTTATCTTTCAAGCCATCGAAATAGGTGGCTACGATAATCTTGAGGCGGGTGTTCTCTCTGATGTAATCGAACGCTTTCTGGATGGCGTTGCGCTGTTCATCGTCCAGGTCGAGGGCGAGATAAGGCTCGTCTATCTGAATCCATTCTGCTCCCTTCTCTTCCAGGGCTTTGAGAAGTTCGACGTAAACCGGGAGAACCTTATCGAGCAGATCAAGGCGATGGAAACCATCCTGCATTCCCGTGACATCCTCCTTCTCCTTTCCTAAAAGAAGGAACGATACCGGACTCAGAATCACGGGCTTGGTCTTGATGCCCAATTCCAGGGCTTCGCAGAATTCATCCACCGCTTTCGTATCGAAGAGTGAGAATTCCTGATCCTTTACAAATTCCGGAACGATGTAATGATAATTCGTATCAAACCATTTGGTCATCTCCATCGCAATCACATCTTCCTGCTCGTTCTGCTCGCCGTGGGCCATGGCGAAATAGAGGCGGAGCTTATCTTCCTTCAGACTATTGTAGCGCGAAGGGATGGCTCCGAGAGTGAGGGTGAGGTCGAGGGTTGTGTCGTAGTAGGAGAAATCGTTGGAAGGGATGAGGTCGATGCCTGCCTTCTGCAGCAAGTTCCAGTTTTCTCTGCGGAGATTTCTGGCGGTATTCTCCAGTTCATTACGGTTGATCTTACCAGCCCAATAGGCTTCGCAAGCCTTCTTGAGTTCACGCTTCTTACCAATGCGAGGATAGCCCAGCACATTTGTCTTGATGTTTTTGATACTACTCATATCTCTTGTTTTTTATGTTGTTATTCGTTTTCGGCTGCAAAGGTAAGAAGAAGAATCTTATCCGCCAAATATTCTTTCGTTTTCAGGAAAACATTCTGAAATATGCGGAAAACGATGACTGCGGCAGAATAATATTCTGTAAAAAACAGAAAGTGCCGAAAAGAAGAGTAGTCAATGGTGCTGGGCTTCCGGGGGCTAACTCTCGAAACTTCAGTTAATACGCTTCTCCCTGCTCTATTTCTTCCTGCGTGATGCGCTTGCGGTCGATG
>ENA-ORNT01000996-ORNT01000996.1-human-gut-metagenome-genome-assembly--contig:-NODE-996-length-19704-cov-3.119141_pt1 | contig 19704 bp, 21 predicted proteins | sample MGYA00242120_ERZ509032 | MGnify/ENA primary metagenome ERZ509032 (study PRJEB26280, sample SAMEA2338729) | human gut metagenome | biome: human gut; feature: human-associated habitat; material: faeces...
CAGGAGCGGGATAACCGCCGCAAAGGATGCCGAGCCGGTCTGCGGGGTCAGAGGCTCTTTCGAGCTGCCCGAACCGCCGTTCGATGCAGCGGGTCTTGCCTGAGTGCCTATGGGAGTGAGCGTCTTTGCGTTTACGTCATTTTGTAAAAACTGCGGATATTTTTCGTTTGACCAGACATCGGGCTGAGACTCTGAATAGAAGAACCAGTTGTACATCGCCTTGTGCCCATCGTGTATCTTGCAGTGGAGCATATCTTTTATGAACCAGGTGTTCTCGGGCAGGAGGCAGGTCGATGCGTCTATCACGCCGTCCTTTGAAAGATGGTCGTGAACACCTGCTTCGTTCTTCTGAACATAGCCTTCGGGGAGAGCGGAGCCGAGGTCTGCCACAGTTGCGCCGACGGAGGCGTATTTCGTGTCGACGGTCGCGTCGCTGTTTGCCATATATGACTCAACGAGCGGAGTGCGCTGCTTGTTGTAGCCCGCGACTATCATTATTTTCACGCCGTTGTTCTTAGCTCTGTTCAGTATCTCGCCAGCCTTGCACTGGACGTTGTAGTGATATTCGTCGAGGCGGGAGATGAGCTTCTTTGATGTGTTCTCGTTGAAAGTCATTTTCTTCGCCTGCTCGTATTCGTCGTCGGTCACGAAGCTCCATATTCCGGGCATCGAGCCGAACACCGGGTACATGAACTCGTCAAAGACCCTGTCCGTCAGATTCTCGAGCAACTTGTCCGCAACGCCGACGAGAGCCTTGAAAACGCCCGCGTAGTTCAGCATATCAAGCACTATGCAGAGCAGATCGGACTGCCACTGCTCATCGGTCGGGAGCTGGGAGGCGTAGCGCACGAGGGCTTCTGGGTCAATGACGATTTTCTTTGTGAAGAGGTCGCCCGCCACCTGCGTGCCGAGTATGGGGCAGCACTGGAATATGCAGGCGTCTATGTCGTCGGTGCCGTATTTGTAGAAATACGCCATGGTCATAACGCCGCCCATGGACGAGGCACGCAAAAGCACGGTGTCATGTCCGGTCAGCTTCTTTACGCAGGCGATGTACTCGTGCAGCTTGTCCGCAACCGTGAGCGGGTCCTCACGGAAATCGTAGGCGAAATAGTAGCTCTTGTCAACGCCGTGGTCGGGGTTGTCGGGCAGCTTGGCGTCCGAGGTCACGCGATCTGTGGAGTCGCCGTTTTCGTCCATCTGCAAATCGCCGAAGACGCCGCGGACTCCGCCGATGAGCGCGTCGCCGAAAGCGTCATAGTTCTTGTCTATGGCGAGGCGCGCTATTGCCGGCGCGAGACGTGCGGCAAGGCGCAGATAAGCGGCAGTGTCGGGTCTGAACAGCAGACGCTCGTTTTCCGTGCCCTTGTCAAGATAGAGTTTCGCGCTGCCCAAGGCCGCAACGTAGATTACGGGCGGCGTGCCGCAGGAGCATTTTTCGCTCTTTGCGAAAACGGGCAGGCTCGCGCAGAGCAGCAGTATCGCCGCAAGAATGATGCTGAAGATTCGCCGGATGTTTTTGCGCATGGGGTTTCCCTCCGTTGTATTTTATTTTTATCGGAGACTTTTGACAAGCTCTCCGAAAGCTTTTGTTATTGTAGACCCCGCGCGCCTTCCCGCCGAGACAGCCTCTTCGTAGTGGTCTTTTGCTATGACGCTGCCGTAGTCGTTGTCGGGCAGGATATATCCCATCGCGTCGTTGCACAGACCTATAACGCTCAGCTCTCTGCCCTCGGGAATCACGTCGCGCATGGGCGGATATTCCCACGCGGTGCGGTTGAAGCTCTCATCCGCGCCGTATGCGCCGCCGAGCAGAATCTCGGGCGCAAGCTCACCGGGGATGAGTGCGAGGGACAGCTCCTTGCCTATCTCTGCATAGCCGACCTCGCTGACGAAGCAGTAGCCGGATTTTTCGCTTGGGTCGTGCAGAACGGTGTTGTCAACGAGTCCTGTTTTTGCGGCGGCGATGAGTATAGGATTGTCTGCCGGGATGAATATTTCGCGGTTTTTAATATTTATAAAAGTCGCGACGCGCCTCTCGTCCTCTTCGGGGATAGAGAGCAGGAAGCGTCCGAGAGTCTTGCCGTATTCCTGCCAGCCCTCCGAGCCATCATGCTCGGTTATGCAGTCGCGCTGCTGGGCTATTGCAAGCTCCGCACCCTGGAAGAATATAAAATTCTTGCCCGCCTTGTTTATCTCCTGCTCCATCGATGCGATGTAGTCGGAGCTGAGCTTCGTATTCTTCGCGCCTAAAGCGGTCGGGTGAGCCGCCATGAACGCAGCTAAAGTCTCTTCCGAGCCGTTGTCGGGGATGAAGCGCAGGCGGACTATATCTTTGTCCCAGACATAGGGCGGGCGCTTGTCGCGCGCGAAGTCGATAGCGTCGGTGCGCACATAGGTGAGCTTTCCACGCTGCATGGAATCAAACGCCTCTTTTATCGCGTCCGCAGTTTTCTCAAACAGATTTTCCATGAACTCGGGGTCGCGCCCGGAGATAATATCGTCATACCGTCCGTCCTTGATAGCCTTGACATTGTTCTTGAGCATCTTCGGCAGATCGCCCCAAAGCCCCTGCGTGTCTATTGCGCTGTGGCAGTGGATAGATGAAATATTTACGGAAACGATGTTGTTTTCTTTTGCAAAGTCGGCGAGTCTTGCGCGTATGCGGCGTATGTCCGCGCCGGATATCCCGACGCAGTCAATGACGGCAAAAACTACGCTCCCGCGTCCGCTCGAATCGTCGAGGCAGATAACGCGCACCGCCTGGTCGTCGATAACTCCGCTCATTATATTAGGCGGATAGGAGAGATAGCCCGCTATGTAGTAGTTCTTTTGATTGTAGTCGTCGGGGACGAGACTGCGGCGGGCGTAGCCGAGACGCCACCTTGCGCCGCGCTTGCCGGATGTGGCAAACTCACTGTGACCGGGATAGAAATTGCGGCTCCGGTAGTTCGAGATATCGCCGAAATTCGGCTCGGGGAGCTTGTCGGCAATTTTGCCGACGGCGGCGAGGATACCTTTTCCGACAGCGTCGTCAAAGTCGCGGCGGAAAGCCTTGTCGGTCTTTAATTTTCTGCCGACCGCCGCGCCTGCGCCCGCTGTTGCGGCGAGGACGGCAAAGGGGATGAGACGGCATTTTTTCATGTTTTTTCGTGCCTCCGAAATGTGAAATAAGTTACAGTATAATATTACCATTTCAGCAAGATTTGTCAACCGTGATAAAGCGGGAGAAATGAGCATATATATAAACTATCTTTATAAGCGCGAAGGGGCGGAGAAAAGTGTTTGTGTTTTCAATCAAATCCTCAAAGCTGAAAATTGCCTTGACTGCGTTCGCGACGGTGCTCGCCGTGGCGGCGGTGGTGCTGCTGATAAACCGCGGTAAGCCCGCGGTCAGCGACAACGCGATAAGCCTCAAGGCGTCGAACGCCTCGGAACGCACGGCGTTTCTGTCGCAGTTCGGCTGGGATATCGAGGAGGACCCGGTCGAGGTCGCAGAAGTTATAATCCCCGCCGAGTTCGACAGGGGATATGAAAAATACAATGAGATTCAGAAAGCGCAGAACCTCGACCTGACCCCGTATGCGGGCAAGCGCGCAAAGCGCTGGACATACAACATAAAAAATTACCCCGGCTATGAGGGCGACAGCGGAACGGTGCAGGCGAATATTCTCGTCTACGAGGGTGCGGTGATAGGCGGCGACATCTGCTCGACCGAGCTCGACGGCTTTATGCAGGGCTTCGATTTCCCGACGAAAAATGCCGCGCAGAACGAGAGCACGACATGATAAAAACAGCCGGACGGATATCCGCCCGGCTGATATTCTATTGGATTTTTTGTGTTTCAACTCACATCTTTATGCTCTTGTAAAAATCCAGTGTTCTCAGCTTATGCCCGAGCTGGAGAAGCAGGTAGCGCTCGGTGATATCGCCGAGAATTTTCAGCGAGCTGTCCGGCATACGAAACGCAAAAAGCGCGCGGTCATCGCAGGTGCAGATATGGCGCATGGCGTTTATCACACCGGGCGTCACGGGTATTCCCTCACCGTCGGGTGCGCAGACGCGGCAGAAAAATCCCGCATGGCGCAGGCTGAAAACAGGCTCGTCGGGCAGCTCGTTCCCGCAGGATTGGCATCCGGCGAGGTTGGGCATATAGCCCGCGAGCGCGAGCATACGAAGCTCACCGACGGGTTTTAAGAAATCCGCGCTCCGCTTGTCCTCGGACAGCAGGTGCAGTAAATTCAGCGTCAGGCTCAAGAATTCGTGAGCCTCGGTGTTCTCGGGCGAAAACTCGCCCGCAAGCTCGCAAAAATAATTTGCAAGCGATAATTTTTCAATGTCCTCGCGCAGCCCGAAAAACACGTCTATCGCCTTTGCGTCGTCAACTATGTAGCTCTCGCGCCCGCGGTAGAGGGTCAGGCGGGAGTATGTCATCGGCGAAACGGCGGCGCTCGCGGTTCGGCTCTTCACTTTCTTCGTGCCGTTTGCAAAGGCGGAGATGAGCCCGAGGTCGCCTGTCAGAATTTTGACGACTGTATCGTTTTCATTGATATCGCGGGACTTGATTATCAGCCCCTCTGTCTGCGTCTGCACTTGCCGTTTCACCTCCCGCGCGGATATTCGTCTTTGCATAGCGGAGATAGTCCTCGACCCTGCCGCTCATTTCAAAGGCGTTCCATGCATTCTGAACCGTGTTTTTGTCCATATTTTTCATCTATGATAAACGCGCGATGTGCGCTCCTCCGTGCAGTGTAAAAATATTTTTTTCACTGCACGGCGCATTTATGATAGGAAAAATTTTATTCGTTGTCGAGCCCGAAATTGTGGATGAGTCCCTCTCTGTTGCGCCAGCCCTCTTTGACCTTTACCCAGCAGTGGAGATTGATTTTGCACATGAAGAAGCGCTCCATATCCTCGCGCGCCTTTGTCGAAACTTTTTTGAGCATTTCGCCCTTTTTGCCGATTATTATGCCCTTGTGGCTCTCGCGCTCGCAGTAAATCGTGGCGTCGATATCGGTTATATTCGAGTCCTCGCGCTCATGCATTCTCTCTATGCACACCGCAACGCCGTGCGGCACTTCGTCGTCGAGAAGATTCAAAAGCTTCTCTCTGATTATCTCGGCGGCGAGCACGCGCTCGGGCTGGTCTGTCAGAGTGTCGTCGGGGAAGAAATGCGGCGAAGGCTGAGCCTGCTTGAACAGCTCGTCTTTTAGATCGCCGAACCCGTCGCCCTTGAGCGCGGAGCAGGGGACTATCGCCTCGAAATCATAGAGCGCGGAGAACTGCGCCATGCGCTCGATAAGCAATTCTTTCTGCTTGACTGAATCTATTTTGTTTATGGCGAGAATGACGGGCATTTTCTCGTCCTTGAACTTCTTGAGAAGGTCTTTTTCCGCGTCGCGCAGCTCGCCCGAGGGCTCAACAACAAATAGACATGCGTCAACGCCCGAGATGCTGTCGCTGACCGCCTTTATCATTTTTTCGCCGAGCTTTGTGCGCGGGCGGTGGAAGCCGGGGGTGTCGGTGAAAACGAGCTGAACTTCGTCCTCGGTCAGCACGCCCATTATTTTTGTGCGCGTGGTCTGCGGCTTTGGCGACACGACGGCGACCTTCTGACCGAGCAGGCGGTTGAGTATCGACGACTTGCCGACGTTCGGGCAGCCGACTATTGCGATGAAAGCGGTTTTTGTCTGAGTCATAACTTCTCCTCATATAGATGACCGCTGATATGACAGTCAGCGGTCATTGATTTTTTATATATTATTTGTCTTTTTTCTTGAAATTGAAGCCCGTGAATATGAAAGTGAAGCTCAGCACAAGGCTGGCGATCAAAACGGCTATCATATACGGCTTCTCTGCGTAGTAGGCGAACATCGCCCTGAACGCCTCGGGCTGAGCGAGAATCGCAATGCCCGTGCAAACGGCGAATATTGCGCCGACGAGCACGGCTCCCGCCGCGGTATCTTTCGATATTTTAGCAAGGCGGTTGTATTTCTCGCTGAACTTCTCCTCCGCCATGTCAACGACCGCTTCTATAGCGGTGTTGAACAGCTCGCCCATGACAACTATCGCGTTCGCGATAAAAATTATCGCAAACTGGGTGCGCGAGACCTCGAAGAAGTCATAGATCAGGAGATATGAATACATATATATCATGCACACGAGGTGCACGCGCATATTTCTCTCCTGCCTGATGCAGGTGATGATGCCCGACCCCGCATAGACAAAGCTCTTGAGCAGACCTTTCATTTATTCGTCACCCATATAGTAGCTTCCGCTTCTGGGCAGACCGAGCTGAGTCAAGACGGTCTCCTCCTTTTCGCGCATACGCACGCTCTCGATTCCGCCTTTTTCGTGGTCATAGCCGAGCAGGTGGAGCATCGAATGTACGGTAAGGAATGCTATCTCGCGCTGGAGCGTGTGGCCGAAACGCTCGGCCTGGCTGACTGCGTGGGGGATAGAAATGACTATGTCGCCGAGCATCTTTGCGCCCGTGTCAAGATTTGTGTCATACACTCCGTTTTCACCAAGGGGGAACGAGAGCACGTCGGTGCTCCTGTCCACGTTGCGGTATTCGCGGTTGAGCCTGTGTATCTCTTCGTCGTCCACAAAGCGGACGCTTATCTCGGCAGGATCGTTAAATTCCTCGAGTGTCAGAACCGCGGTGCATGCGCGGCGCACGAGCATTCTTACTCCTGTCGGTATTTTGACCTCATGCTGGTCGTTTGTGATAATTACCTTAACTTTGCCTCTCATTTTCTTTTTTTCACATCCTCGTGTTTTTCGTAGGCTTTGATTATATCCTGAACGAGCTTGTGTCTGACCACATCGCGCTCGTTGAACCTGACAATTTGAATATCGTCGACATCTTTGAGAATCTTCACCGCGTCGACAAGACCGCTTCGCCTGCCGTCGGGCAGGTCAATCTGGGTGATATCGCCCGTGACGACCATCTTCGAGTTGAAGCCGAGACGGGTCAGGAACATCTTCATCTGCTCGACCGAGGTGTTCTGCGCCTCGTCGAGGATAATGAAGCTGTCGTCAAGCGTGCGTCCGCGCATATATGCAAGGGGCGCGACTTCTATATTTCCGCGCTCTAGCTGCTTTTGGAAGCTCTCCGCGCCGAGCATATCGAACAGCGCGTCGTAGAGCGGGCGCAGATAGGGGTCGACCTTCTGCTGAAGATCTCCGGGCAGGAATCCGAGCTTTTCGCCCGCTTCAACTGCGGGGCGGGTGAGGATTATGCGGTTGACTTCCTTTGCGCGAAAAGCCGTCACCGCCATGGCGACCGCAAGATAAGTTTTGCCGGTGCCGGCGGGTCCGACGCCGAGAGTGACCGTGTTTTTGCGGATGGCTTCGATATATTTCTTCTGACCGAGCGTTTTCGGCTTGACCGGTCTGCCCTTTGAAGTGATGCAGATGCAGTCCGCAGTCATCTGCGGAAGCTGATCCTCGTTGCCCTCGTTGACGAGCGAGATGACATAGCGGACATTCTGGTCGCTGAGCGCCTCGCCTCGGTTGATGAGCATCAGAAGCCCATTTATTGCGCGCACGCCCTTTGAGACATTCTCTGCCTCGCCCGTGACTTTTATCTCCGAGCCGCGGCTGACGACGCCGACATCGAACTCTTTTTCTATCATTTTAATGTTTTCGTCGAAACTGCCGAACAGGCTGACCGCCTGCTCCATCCTGTCGACGCTGATTGACTGTTCAAACATAGATTATCTCCGAATTTTGCTTTATATTAGCGTTACGGCAAAATAAATTTTCGTCATAACTGATAATATTATCGAAATATTTTGTTAGATTATACCATATTTTCTTAGTTCTGTCACCATAAAAAGGACGAAATTTTATTAAGTTTTAATAAAATTTTTGTATTTTTTTGTACATCAAGCTTAAAAAGCAATTTTTGTATCGATAAAGAAATATTTCTATATTTTTTTGCCGTCGAAAATGACGATTTTAAGTCCTTGAAGTTTGAAGAAAAACAATGTAAAATATATATGTTATAGGTATATGGAAGTCTTGACTGCGGAGGGAGACCGATGAAAAAAAGCTCGAAAAAGCTGATTGTCGCGCTTTTGTGCGCGGCGGCTGCCATTTTGATCGGTCTCGTGGCATACGACGGCATAAAGCAGAGCCGTGAGTTCTCGTCTTCGTCTGCGATGATGAACACCGCCGTCAGCGCGGACATCGAGGGAAAGGACGCGAAAAAGGTCGGCAAGGCGGTTTTTGACTGCATATCGGAGCTCGAAAACAAGCTCCTCTCGCGCCATATCGAAACATCCGCCGTCAGCGAGATAAACGACGCGGCGGGACAGAGCGTTAAGATAACTCTCTTTTCGTCTTCTGCGAACGGGAAGATAAACGACCCCGAAAAGAAGATGGGGGATATACTCTCGAAGTGCGAAGAGCTGAGAAAGTCGAGCGGCGGCGCGTTCGACCCTCTGCTCGGCAGACTCAGCGACCTTTGGGGCTTCGGTACGGGCAATGAGAGAGTGCCCGACAAGGATGAAATAAACTCGGCGCTCAACGGCACCGGTTCCGCCATAGAGATAAACGAGAACGGCATAAAAATACCGTCGGGTACGGTGCTCGACCTCGGCTCGGTCGGTAAGGGCATCGCCTGCGACGAGGTGCGCGGAGTGCTCGAAAATTCAAAAATAAAGCGTGCGGTCGTCTCCGTCGGCGGGAGCATACTTCTCTACGGCGAGGGAGAAAAATTCACTGTCGGGATAAGAGATCCTTTTTCGGAGAGCTCGACCGAGAGCTTTGCGGTTTTGACTCTGCCCGCGACCTGTGTTTCTACTTCCGGCAGCTACGAGCGGTATTTTGACCGCGACGGCGTGCGATATCATCATATACTCGACCCGAAAACGGGTTATCCCGCAGAGAGCGGACTTGTCAGCGTGACGGTCGTTTGCAGCGACGGCTTTATGTCCGACGCGCTTTCGACTGCTTGCTTCGTGCTCGGCTACGAAAAATCGCTGCCGCTGCTTGAAAAATGCGGTGCGCAGGCTGTGTTCGTGTTCAATGACAGGAGCGTCAGGGTCACGGGTTCTCTCGCGGACAGCTTCAAACTTGAAAAGGACGGATTCAAACTTTTATAACGGGGGAGACAAATGCAGCGCAGATTCATAAAAAAAGCCGATATCGCATTGATAGCGGTCGTACTCTGCGTCGGCGCGGCTCTTCTGATATGGCGATTTTTGCCGTCGAACGGAAAAACTGAGGCGGTCATCTATGCGGGCGGCGAAGTATATCGCCGCGTAACGCTCGACAAGAGCGCTGATATGACAATAACACCCGACACCGACCCCAAGGTCGTGATAAAAATAAAGGACGGCGCTGTCTGGTTCGAAGACGCGGACTGCCGCGATAAGTTGTGCGTAAAATCGGGCAAACTCACCCGCCCGGGCGACACCGCCGCGTGCCTGCCCGCAGGAGTTGTGATAAGGCTCGAGGGCTCGGAGAAGCGGCACGACGCCCTGACCGGGAGGATATGCCCATGAAAGCGAGAAAAACCGCTCTTTTAGGTATCCTCTGCGCCCAGGCAATCGCGCTCTCGTTTCTTGAAAATCTGATTCCCTCTCTGCCGTTTCTGCCGCCGGGAGCTAAGCCGGGATTTTCAAATATAGTGACGATGTTCACTGTTCTTACTCTCGGACTGCCGCAGGCGATGTGCATAACCGTGTTCAAGGCGCTCTTTGCGCTGATGACACGCGGCGCGACGGCGTTTTTCATGAGCCTCGCGGGAGGAGTGCTCAGCACCCTCGCGATGTGGGCGGCAACAAAAATAAAATCCGATCCCTTCGGTCTGCTCGGCGCGTCGATAATCGCCGCCGTATGCCATAACGCAGGTCAGCTCGCCGCCGCGGCGGTGCTCACGGGGACGGGAGCCGTGCTCGGCTATGCGCCGGCACTGCTGATATTTTCGCTTATAACCGGAGCTGTTACTGGAACGGTGCTGCGCATAGTCATGCCGGCGCTCGAAAAACAGACGCGGTTTATAATAAAGAAGTAATAATTAATCATAAGGAGTTGAAGAAATGAGCTCGGTTAAACTCGACGGTGTTCTCAAAGCTGTCAAGCAGGTACGCGGCGGCGTGCATGTCAACCACAACAAGAACACCGCAGACTGTGAAGTCGTAAGAATTCCAGTCCCCGAAAAAGTGCTCCTGCCCATGCAGCAGCATATCGGTGTACCGTGCACACCCACTGTAAAAGCGGGCGATAAAGTTTCGGTCGGACAGATAGTGGGCGACAGCGACAAATTCCTCAGCGCGCCGATCCACGCATCTATATCCGGTACCGTCAGCGCAGTCAAGCAGGCGACGCTTGCAAACGGCGTTATCACTCAGGCGGTGGAGATAGAGTCCGACGGCGAGATGCGCCTTTTCGACGGTCTTGAGCCGCCGAAGGTGACGGGCAAGGAGAGCTTCCTTCGCGCCGTCAGGGATTCCGGCCTTGTCGGACTCGGCGGAGCGGGCTTCCCCACGCATGTCAAGCTGCGTATCCCGCCCGACAAGAATGTTGACACACTCATAGTCAACGCCGCGGAGTGCGAACCCTACATAACCGTCGACTACCGCGAGTGCCTTGAAAATTCGTGGGACATCCTCTCGAGCATCTATACTTTGAAAGAGATACTCGGCTTCAAGCGCGTCGTTATCGCCGCAGAGGACAACAAGCCCGAAGCTTTCAAAGTGCTCAAGGCTATAGCGGACAGAGACGTTGCGGAGGATAACGTGGTGCGCCTCATGACGCTCAAGTCGAAGTATCCCCAGGGCGCAGAGAAGATGATGGTGCTCTCCGCCACGGGCAGAAAGGTTCCGCCCGGAAAGCTGCCCGCCGATGTTGGCTGCGTTGTTATGAACGTCGCCTCCGTCGCATTTATAGCAAGATATCTCAAGAGCGGCAAGCCGCTCGTCAGCCGCTCGCTGACCGTTGACGGCTCCGCGATAGCCGACCCGAAGAACGTCCGCGTGCCAATCGGCATGAACGTCGGCGAGATAATCGACTTCTGCGGCGGCTTCAAAGCCGAACCCGGCAAGATAATAACCGGCGGCCCGATGATGGGACTTGCCGTTGTCAACACGGATATTCCCGTTCTCAAGCAGAACAACGCCATTCTCGCCTTTGCCGACGATGCGTCAAAGGTCAAGAAAGAGCGCGACTGCATCCGCTGCGGCAGATGTGCGGCGGCATGTCCGCTGAGCCTTATGCCCACGCTTGTTGAACGCTATATAAAGGCGAAGGATATAGACAGGCTTGAAAAATCCGGCGCCATGGTCTGCATGGAGTGCGGCTCATGCGCTTATTCATGTCCCGCGGCAAAGCCGCTTGTCCAGTATATGCGCCTTGCAAAACAGATGCTGAGAGAGGAGAAGAGCAAAAATGCCTGAAATGCCTGAAAAGAAACTAACAGTCAGCGCATCTCCCCATGTGCGCTCGGCTCAGACGGTCAGCGGAATAATGCTCAATGTTATTATCGCGCTGATCCCCGCCCTTGCGGCATCCGTCTGGCTCTTCGGTCCGCGCGTCCTGCTCATCTGCCTCGTAACGATAGGCACGTGCATGCTCTCCGAGTATCTGTCGCGCAAAATCATGAAGCGCAGCAACACGCTCGGCGATCTGAGCGCGGTCGTCACCGGACTTCTGCTCGCCTTTAACCTGCCCGTGTCGATTCCGCTGTGGCAGGCGGCGATAGGTTCTGTTATCGCGATAGTTGTTGTAAAACAGCTCTTCGGCGGAATCGGTCAGAACTTCGTCAACCCCGCAATAACCGGAAGAATCATTCTCATGGTCTCGTTCCCGACCGCCATGACAACATGGATAAAGCCCCTCTTGTGGCTCGACAAGGGCGCTGAAGCGGTCACCACCGCAACGCCCCTTACCATGATGACAAAGGGTGGCGAGCTCTCCGACGGACTGCCGAGCCTCGTTGATATGCTCATCGGCATCCGCGGCGGCAGCCTCGGCGAGACCTGCGCGGTGGCACTGATAATCGGCGGAGTTTATCTGATGATAAGAAAGATAATCTCTCCCGCAATTCCGCTGTCGTTCATCGGCACTGTAGCCGTTATAATGCTCATAGCCGGCAAGGGCAGCTTCACTTTTGTCGCCTATCAGCTGCTCAGCGGCGGACTCATGCTCGGCGCGTTCTTCATGGCTACCGACTACACCACCTCGCCCATCAATCTCAAGGGCAGAATAATCTTCGGCATCGGCTGCGGTCTGCTGACCTCGTTCATCAGACTCTTCGGCTCGCTGCCCGAGGGCGTCTCGTTCTCAATAATCCTTATGAACATACTCGTTCCCCATATAGAGCATCTGACCACCCCGAAGCCTTTCGGCACGGTCAAGGAGAAAAAGAAGAAAGGGGCTGAGAAGGCATGAAGAATTTCAAGGAATTTGCCATCCCGACTGTAGCGCTCTTTCTGATATGCCTCGTCGCCACGACTCTTCTCGCCGTCACGAATAAAGTCACGGCTCCGAAGATAGCGGAGCTCTCGGCGCAGACCGAGGTCGAAACAAGGCAGAAAGTCCTGCCCGCCGCGACTCAGTTCGGCGAAACGCAGGAGATGAAGGGCGGCAGCGGCACTTACGCTGTCGGCAAGGATGCAAGCGGCAACGAAGTCGGCTATGTCTTTGTCACCGTTTCCAAGGGCTACGGCGGAGATGTGAAGATAATGACCGGAGTCGACAAAAACGGCGCAGTCACCGGCATTTCGCCGCTCGAACTCAACGAGACCGCCGGTCTCGGTATGAAAGCCCAGAATGCCAGCTTCCTCGACCAGTTCAAAGGAAAGGTCAAGGATATTGCAGTCAACAAAAACAGTGCCTCCGGCAACGAGATCCAGGCGCTCACCGGCGCTACGATAACCTCGAAAGCCGTCACGGCGGCAGTCAATGAGGCGCTGAGCTACTATGATTCCAATTTAAAGGGGGCGGAGTAAAAAATGGCAAAGAAAAAGAGTCTTTTTCAGGAGTTTACCAAGGGCATTCTCGTTGAGAACCCCGTTCTCCGTCTGGTGCTCGGCACCTGCCCGACGCTTGCGGTTTCGACCTCGGTCGAGAGTGCGCTGGGCATGGGCGTTGCAGCTTCGATAGTTCTTGTGTGCTCGAACATCGCCATTTCGGCGCTCAAAAAGGTGATTCCCCAGAAGGTCAGAATCCCCGCTTATATAGTTATAATCGCTTCGTTCGTTACAATAGTCCAGATGCTCGTCAAGGCGTTCGTCCCGCAGATCGACGCTCAGCTCGGCGTTTACCTGCCGCTGATAGTCGTCAACTGCATCATCCTCGGCAGAGCCGAGGCGTTCGCCTGCAAGAACTCCGTTGCGGCTTCCGCCGTTGACGGTCTCGGCATGGGCGTCGGCTTCACCGCGGCGCTGCTCCTCATGGGCGCAGTCAGAGAGCTGCTCGGCACTGGCGCTATCGCCGGACTTCAGATAATCCCGGCTTCCGTCAGCCCCATGCTGATATTCATCCTGCCTCCCGGAGGCTTCTTCGTCTTCGGCATACTCATGGCGTGCGCCAACAAGCTTGCCGACAAGAAGGGCCTTTCAAAGGCGGAACTCAAGGGCTGCGAGGCTTGCCCGATGGCGGCTTCCTGCTCTCTTCGCGGCGAAGTTGAAAACAAAAAGGACGGAAAGGAGGCGGCAGGCAAATGAAAATAATGCTTTCAATACTGCTTACCGGTATCCTTACGGAGAACTTCATTCTCGCAAAGTTCCTCGGCATCTGCCCGTTCCTCGGCGTGTCGAAGAAGCTCAATACCGCAGTCGGAATGAGTGCCGCCGTTATATTCGTCATGCTGCTCTCGACTGCCGTTACATATCCCATCAACGCGAAGCTGCTCGTGCCCAATGATCTCGAATATCTCCAGACGATAGTATTTATTCTTGTCATAGCGGCTCTCGTTCAGCTCGTCGAGATAATCCTCAAGAAGTATATGCCCGCGCTTTATAATGCGCTTGGCATCTATCTTCCGCTGATAACAACGAACTGCGCGGTGCTCGGCGTCGTGCTTATAAACGTTGAGAATAACTACAATTTCGGCCAGTCGATGATGCGTTCGCTCGGCGGCGGTCTCGGCTTCATGCTCGCCATGGTCATGTTCGCGGGCGTCAGAGAGCGCCTCGAGAGCTGCGACGTGCCGAAATTCCTTCAGGGTCTGCCCATAACGCTCATTGCCGCATCGCTCACCTCGGTCTCCTTCCTCGGATTCTCGGGCGTTGTTGACGGCATATTCGGTTGAGAAAGGACGGGATAATATGCATCTTATTATAATTGCGGTTGTCATCGTCTCCGTCATCGGACTTATAGCCGGTCTCGGTCTCGCCGTTGCGTCAAAGGTCATGGCTGTCCCGGTCGACGAAAAGGCTGAGGAGATTCAGGCGGCACTGCCAGGCGCAAACTGCGGCGCGTGCGGCTTCTCCGGTTGCTCCGGCTATGCGGCAGCTCTCTCTCAGGGCAAGACCACCGACACCGGACGCTGCATGCCCGGCGGCGCGGAGGTCAGCAAAGCTATTGCAAAGATAACCGGACTCGCGGCGGGGGATGTTGTTCCCATGACTGCCGTTGTCCTCTGCCAGGGCAACATGCACAACACGGACACGAAGCTCAACTATGTCGGAGTCAAGAGCTGCAAAATGGCAACTCAGCTTTTCGGCGGACCGAAAGAGTGCGTCTACGGCTGTATCGGCTTCGGCGACTGCGTTGAGGTGTGTCCCTATGACGCGATACATATCTGCGAGGGCGTTGCGAGAATAAATCCGCTCGCATGCCACGCCTGCAAGATGTGCGTCAACACCTGCCCCAAGGGCATTATCGATCTGATGCCCCTGCACGAGGCAAAGGTTGCCGTCATGTGCAAGAACCATGACAAGGGCGCCCAGACCAGAAAAGAGTGCAAGGCGGGTTGCATTGGCTGCATGAAGTGCGTCAAGACCTGCGAATACGGCGCGGTCACGGTCGAAAACTTCTGCGCGAAGGTCGATTACGACAAGTGCGTCGGCTGCGGCAAGTGCCACGAGGCGTGCCCGGTCAAGTGCATCGATGTTATCGAGCCCGGAGTGAAGATAACTGAGACGAAAGTCAACTAAATGAATACGCGAGAGCACCCGGAGTTGTGAAAACAGCTTCGGGTGTTTTGCTTTTTATTATAATTTGTAGGGGTTGGCGACCTCGACAACCCTATGCCGCCAACGGCGGCACTGTTTAAAAGAAAAGTAGATTGTGGACGGAAAATTGACATTGACAATAATGTCTGATAATATTAAATAAAAAGGGATATACGGAGGGATGCCTATAGCCGATTGAACGCAATCTTCAAAGGGAACAGGGCGCGGAAAAAATAAATGCCCGGAGGCGAAAGCTATATGAAAAAAGCAATAATTATATTAATATCGGTTCTGCTCATAACGAGCTTTGCGGCGTGCCGAAACGGTGACGCGGAGACAGCGGGAACGACCGTTCCGGAGAACACCACGGCAGAAAGTGCCGCCGAAATAAGTTCAGCTCCGCAGACAATCGAAAAAACTCTCGACGGAGTGACGCTGAAAGTTTATATCGAAAATCCGAAAGTCAAATCGGGCGGCGAAGTGCATATCACGGCGACCGTCACGAACAACAGCGGAAAAGATATAATTTCAACGCTCCCGATATATAATCAGCAGCACTATGAGATACGCACAAAAATTCTGACGCAGGACGGAAAAGCGTTCTACGACAAAAAATATCCCGTAGAGGTGACGGAGGACGCCGAGCGCAAGTTCACCGTCAAGAGCGGGGAGAGCTATGTTCAGGATATGTATCTCGTCGCCGCCGAGATGGATTCCGGCATGAGTGGCACCGCAAATGCCGTGCCTTACGGTGCGGGAAAATGCGCGGGAACTTCAACTTTCAAATGGGACGGCAGCAACGGCGCAGAGAAGTCGCTGACGGTTTCGTTTGAGATAGAAATAGCCTGAATTTTATAATAAAACCGACTCGAAGATATAATTTTTCGGGTCGGTTTTGTGATTCTTGGCGTAAAGGGATATAACTTTACAGTTCGGCGTAACAGCATTTCGACTTAAACGGCAGCGGCTCAAAAGACATTGAAAATATTGACCTTTGCACAAAAGAGCCGTATTGCTTAGACTGATATAACAGAAAAGCGATATGTAAAGCTAATATACCTTACATATCGCTTTTCCTGATTCATTGTCATTTATTCTGCCGGGTGGGGATTATACCCACTCCTTGATAACTTCCGGGTTTTTGAAAGTCTCGTCAATAGACTTCAGGAAGGGGACTACATCGCCCATGTCGAGCGCACGGTGGTCGAAAACGACGGTGAAGACGAGCTTCTTGCCGACCGTTACCGTGCCGTCGGAATTTGCAATCGCCGTGTCGCGCGGAGCGCCTACGCCTATCGCGGCGACCTGCGGCGGGATTATCTCAAGCAGTGCGCAGATGCCGTCCCAGTCCTTGTAGAGCGAACCGAGGTTCGATACGGTTATCGTGCCCTGCTCAATGTCGTATTTTGTGAGTCTGTCGTACTCGGGTATATCATAATATTCTTTCTTGCTCTTGCCGGAGAGGGTTTTTACTTTGTACTTTCCGGTCTTTGAGCCGATGAGGCGGGATATCGTCTGAACCAATTTGCCTTTTGCAAGCCCCTGCAGCGTGTCGTTGAGCGAGACGTCGTACATGACCTGCGACATGTTTGAATTTTTCGCTCTGCGTTGAACATCAGCGAGCGTATCTCTGATATCCCTGAGGTTCTTGTCCTGCATGTTGTGCAGATTTACTGTCATCATCTCACCTGAGTCGAGAAGCATGGGCATCGAGATATTTATTTCGTCGAACTCCGTCACGCATCCGCGGACAAGGCGGGGTTTGAAATCGATATGTGCATTCATCGCGGGGCACTTCTTGAGCGCCTCTGTTATTACTTTTAATATAACTGCGTTGAGCGTGATCTTATCTTCTTTTGCGCGCCCTTCGTTGATTTCTTTGAAAACTTTCAGAAATTCGGACGCCTCAGGCTCGTTTGTAACAACGACATGGGGAATGTCGTGCCAGCTCTGCGCGGTCATGTTTGCGATTATCTTCCTGTTTATGCCGAAGTGCTCGGCTTTTCTGACTGTGAGTGACTGTCTCATTCTGAGGACTCCTTTCATTTTAGCGGTTATGCCGCATTAATAAAAGTATATATTGTCCTCAAACTTAAAAACAAGGAACAGTATCTGGAAGCATGTGCAAAAAGCGACACAAAAAGTGATTTGTGTCGCCAAAAATTATAAACAGTTTAGAAATATTTTCTGAAGCCGTTAAAATATATGCTTGTGGTGAAAGAGACGATAGTCGATGGATCTTCGCGGAAGTCGGAGTTTATCCACTCTGCAATAACGCTGACGATGCCGTTGAAGAACATTATATACATCCAGCGGAACTGCTTATCCGTGATCTCGGGGAAAAACTTCTTCCACTTTATCTGTGTCCTGTCGTAGTTCTTTACGAACAATGAATTGATGAAACCCTTTCGCGGGCCGCATCTCATCATGTAGCAGCACAGGTCGGAATTATCCCTGACAATATCAAACAGACCGACCAATACTGCATCGAAAACCTCGGGATCCATTCTCTCGATCTGATTATCGATATCGGAGACGAACTCAGCCTCGATGCTCTTCATCAGCGCGTTGATGTCGTCATAGTGGCGGTAGAAGGTGCTTCTGTTGATGTCTGCGCGCTGACATATCTCTCGCACGCTGATCTTGTCGAAGTCCTTTTCTTCAAGCAGTTCGAAGAAGGTGCGGCGTATTGCCGTTTTTGTGTATGCCGTGCGCCTGTTGTGCGCGGGTCTTCCGGTTGCCGGGCTTGTCATGAAAATCACCTGCGTTCGTTTCTGATTCATATAAATATTACCACTAATATGCCTGATTGACAAGAGTTAGCGCGATTTTACTCATGTAAAAAAATATGTTGACAAAAGTGCTAAACACTGTTAAAATAACTAATTGCCGCAGGAAAAAGGCGGCTAATCCTTGCTGCGGACGAACCGCAGCCAAAAGACCAGAAGGAGGTGCTTTAAGAATGTCAGCAAACAACAGCTATGAAGCAATGATGGTTTTCTCCGTCAAGAACGGTGAGGAGGGCGTTCCCGCTCTCATTGAGAAGTTCAAGGCTCTCATCGAGCAGAACGGCACTCTGGACAGCATTGATGAGTGGGGCAAGCGCAAGCTCGCTTACGCTATCGACGATGAGCCCGAGGGATTCTACGCTCTGTTCAATTTCAGCGCTGCACCTGAGTTTCCCGAGGAGTTCTACCGTATCGCCGGTATAACCGACGGCGTTCTCCGCTCACTCGTTGTCAGAAAGTGAGGAAACAAAGATGCTTAACGTTGCAATAATTATGGGCAGACTCACTGCCGATCCCGAGTTGCGTACCACCGCATCCGGCGTCGCAGTCACCACTTTCTCCGTTGCGGTCGATCGCCGCTTCCAGAGACAGGGTGAAGAGAAGCAGACCGATTTTATCAACGTTGTCGCCTGGAGACAGACTGCAGAGTTCGTCTCCCGCTACTTCCACAGAGGATCGATGATCGCTGTTCGCGGAAGTATCCAGCAGCGCAACTACGAAGACAAGAACGGCAACAAGCGCACTGCGTTTGAGATAGTTGCCGAGGAAGTCAGCTTCTGCGGATCAAAGGCAGAGACCGGCACGGGTGCCCGCCAGAATGAGCAGCCCGCGCGCGTTCAGCCCGCAGCGTCCTTCGCCACAGGCGGAGCGGACGATTTTGAGGAGATCCCGATAAGCGACGATCTCCCGTTCTGAGAAAAACTTGAACACGGCATCTGACGCCGAACGAATAGCCCCGAGCCGCGAAACGGCTTTCGGCTTCCACCTTAGCCAAAGAGGAGGTTAACATCATGGCATATGAGAAAAACGACAGAAGACCCAACCGCAAGGGCCGCAAGAAGGTTTGCGCTTTCTGCGTCGATAAGGTTGAGTGCATAGATTACAAGGACACAGCCAAACTTCATAAGTATATCTCTGACAGAGCGAAGATTCTTCCCCGTCGTGTAACAGGTACTTGTGCAAAGCATCAGAGAGAGCTTACAACAGCTATTAAACGTGCCCGTCACGTAGCTCTTATGCCCTACACTTCAGACTGATTTAACAGTTACGGACTGTCGCTTTTGCGGCAGTCTTTTTTATTATCAGAATTGTCTGGTCAGACCGGAGACATTCTGAAATGAGTATTGATAAAATAACGTATAAATGATATAATAGCCCAAATGATAAAAGAGGTGGTATTGTGAAATTCAAAAATGTTCTGCTTGCAAGTGATTTTGACGGGACGCTTGCCGACTGCAACGGCAAAATTCCGGAAAGTGTGATTTCGGCGATAAAGTATTTTATGTCCGAGGGAGGAAGATTTACTGTTTGCACGGGCAGGATTTTCCAAGGCTTCCATCTTTACAGCGAGGAGTATATCAACGCTCCCGTGCTTCTCGGCAACGGAGCTATGGCATATTATTATAAAAATAAAGAGATTGTTTTCAATGATGCTATAGGAGACGAGGGAATAGCTTCGTTAGAGGATATTATTTTACATTTTCCTTCCGTGGCGATCGAAACTTATAGCTTCAACAAGGTTTGCAGCATAAATGCAGGCGAGAACAGCATACATCATTTCACAA
>ENA-ORNT01001000-ORNT01001000.1-human-gut-metagenome-genome-assembly--contig:-NODE-1000-length-19649-cov-12.451159_pt1 | contig 19649 bp, 8 predicted proteins | sample MGYA00242120_ERZ509032 | MGnify/ENA primary metagenome ERZ509032 (study PRJEB26280, sample SAMEA2338729) | human gut metagenome | biome: human gut; feature: human-associated habitat; material: faeces...
AGATGTTCAAGCCTGCTGCTGCCGCGGGTTAAAAACCCGCCCCCCAATTAGCCCGCCCCCCAATTAGGCTGACAAATTGCAGTTTATCAAAGCTCGAAGCTTGACTTTTGTCTGAAGTAAGAACTGAGGAAGTTGGCTGCGTATTCACGATCAGCATCGTTGGCATATTCAGAGTCGTTCATACAGAAAAGCAAGGGTTGATAACGCATAAACTTCTTGTAGAGTTGGTGATTGTCAATGTGAAGACGGAACGATGTGTGTTGCGTCACGTAGTCAAGGTGTCCCTTGTGCTCGGCTAAGGCAACGTAAGAGTAGATGTTGCGCTGAATGTCGTTGTCGGCTCGCACGTGGTTGGCGAGGGTGGCATCAATCTCTTCCTTGAAGAGTTGGCGCGTAAAGGCATGGGTGCTTTTGAGATAAGCATCGATGTTGTGGTGTCCCTTGCCCGAATAGTAGGTGCCGTAGTGGGATTCTACTAAGAGTGCAGCATTGTGAATGGTTCGTTTGTAATTGCTCAGCGATTTATGTTGTACGTGTTGTCTATACCATAGGCTGAACTTGCGAAAGGGACGACGGTTGAAGCGTATGATAGGAAGTTCGTCTTTTTTACTGAAGAAGTCGGCAGGTGTGACAGGACGATTAAAGAACATATCGTCGTTGGCATAAAGGAAGTGCTCCGAAAGGCCAGGAATGCGATGTAGGTGGTGTTCGATTACGACAGAGTTGAAGCAAGGCAGTGCTTCGGGTGGTAGTATTTCAGTATGGTCGACGATTTGTACTTTGGGGTTGGCTGTATTGAGCCATTCTGGCACCTGATTATCGGTGATGATAAAGATACGGCGAATCCAAGGGGCATACATCTCGGCAGAGCGTAGGCTATACTTTAGTTCGTCATGGCTCACATAGCGTCCCTTTCCGTCAACGGCCTCGTTATGGGGCTTTGTCCCAGTAAAAGCATCGTGTTTGGCTTTCCATACGGGGTCGTTGCCGTTTACCCAAAGATATACTAAGTCAATGTCCATTTATGAGTTTAATAAGTTTATGAGTTTAATAAGTTTATGGGTGGTTCTAATAATTCTGAAATAGGGATTTGTGCGCTATCGGAAGTGTATTTTTGAAAGTTTGTGAGGGAGCATAGCGGGCTATGTGACCGAACAAACTTTCAAAAAGACACTTTCGAGAGCGTACAAATCACATTTCAGAATAGCAGAACTCTAAAAACAGAATTTTTAGAACCACCCTTATGGGTTACTCGTATAATATTAACCTTCCTCTACCTTCTTTCTAATTTCGGGAAAATGTTCTAAAATAGTGTTGAGTGCTGCGAGGTTGCGGTCTGTTTGGCCTTTAAAGTTCCTCGTTTTGAGCGAAAGCTCTTTGGGCTTTCCTAAGCCACGCGGCTTGTTGCGTCCAAACGGAACGGGAATGACGGGTGTGCCTTGTGCTACGCAGGCTGCCCAAAACCAAATGTCGTCGACTGTAGGAGCCAGACGCGTAAAGAGATCGACATCGAGCATATCGGCTTTTAGAGCGTGGGGCGGATATAGCACACCTGCCACGCCCGTTTGTAAATTAAGAAAACCACGGTGAATGCGTTTGAAAACAAAGTCGTACCAACGGTATTTCTTCCATTGTCGGTACGGTGCTCCGAGTTTAATGCGTTTAGCGCGATGAGCGAGTACGGCATCAGGATATTGTGCGTGAAGACGCAGGAGGTCGCGTAGGAGGTGGCGGTGGTAAGCGATGTCATCGTCGACGGTCACGATGATCGCTTCGGGAAAGTCGTGGAGAGCGGGTACGAGTTTGCGATACGAACGAATGTCGGTGGGGTAGTCACGTACCTCGAAAATGGGCGATTTGTTTGCTAACTGCCTTACACCGTCGAGTAGTTGCTCTTGTCCTTCGAACTGTGAAAGCGTAAGGTAAAGCACCAACTTGTCGGGCAGTACAGAACCATTTAATAAGTATTGTACAGCCTGTTCGGCATAACCGATGGCAGCAGGGAATGATGTCATCGATACGACCACCTGTGTTTTGTTATCTGTCATAATGATATGAGTCTTTTACTCGCTTACGTCGTTTAAGTCATACTGCGTGAAGTAGTCGTCTTTCACTTCACGTTGTGTGCCACTGGCGCGGCCGCGTGTTTGCTTCTCACAGAACTCTTCGTACGACCTTACGGCATAATGATTGATGCGTATAATGTCCTGTTGTGGCTCGCGTTGGCGAAAATTACGTGTAATGCGTTGGCCATGAGAGTCGGCTGCGTAACCATCAATCTTTGCGGCTTCGTGACAACCTATCATGCCATATACGCGGCGAGGATTGACGATGCTCTTCACGTGGCGATTTAAGGGGTGCTCAGGGAGTGAGTGACGCGTGAAGCGTTGCATTACGCCCCCTTCGGTGTGTGTGCGGTGGCCGTTGCTGCCATAAATGAGCCAATTGACTTCGACGGCTGCAAACTGTTCAAAGCGGTTGAGGAAAGCGGGTATCGAAGCGTCTTTGACGGGTACGATAAACTCGTCCAGATCGATAAAAGCTATCCAGCGGGCTTCGTATCGGTGGTGTGCCAAGCAATGGTCGTAGGCGGCCAACTGTCGGCGGTAGCCAGGCCAAGGTTGGTAGACGACGATGCCCTGCTCTATGTAAGGCTTTAGTAATGCTTGTGTGCCGTCGGTGCTCTCATTGTCGTAGATGTAGAAGCGTTCTACCCCTTGGCGGCGGTGCCACTCTATCCATTCAGTAAAGTAAGGTCCTTCGTTCTTGGCAATGGCACATACGGCAAGGTGTACTTCAGGCGACTGCGTGTTGTGCTTCAATTCGTGCTTGAGTTTGAGAGCATTTATCAGTCCAAACCTTAAGATGCCTCGCCAGCGATTGCGTGTCATTTTGTGAGGTATGAGTCCTGCAATGATTTCAGCTGCTACTTTGTTCAAGGGGGGAGAGTTTTTGGGGTTAGCGGGTTAGAGGGTTAGTTGGGTAAAAGGTTAGTGCGTTATTGGGGCAAAAGGTTAACCTCCTAAATTCCAGTCTATCCCTTCTCGAACGACGATTGTTCGGGCAGTATATGTCTGAAAGCTTCGTCGAGTTGTTGCATCACTTGATCATAGTGATGAATGTGGACGTTGTCGTTCAAGCAGATGAGTGTGTACTTCTGTTCGTAAATGGCCTTGATAGCTTGTTTAGAGCGTATCATGAGGGGAAACATCTTCGTGTCGCGATACGTATTATAAGGTGTGAAGTTGCCCTGACAGATTTGCCACGTGCGGAAGAGTTCGGGCGTAAAGTCCGTTAACGAACGGAAACGGTTGTGTGACGTTTCGGTCAATTCCTCACCAGCGGCTTTCCATACGTCATCGAATGTGCTCTTGAGGTAAGGCTGTGCATTGTGAGGCACGCGCAGTGTGATGAACTTACTGTAGAAGTGGAGTAGATAGTTCCAACGCGCCTTCATACCGTAGCTCTTGTCATACCACTTGTCATGGTGTTGTGATAGCACCTTTTTCTTGTCGAAGTGGCGATTGATGAGCCGAATATTGTTCTTAATGCGTTTGTACCATTGCGACCATGAAGGGTTGTAGGAGAAGACGGCGATGTCGCACGGCAGTCCGTTCTGGAAGAAACGTTCGGGGCTGACGTGGTTGATAATATAGAAGTCGTCGTTGAAGTAAACAAAATGGTCGGCCAATCCCGCTATTCGATGAATGTAACGTTCAATTACGGCAGAGTTGTAAACGGGGAGAAACTCTTCTGGAATAATGTCTTTGTGGTTAACAAGGTGAATTTTAGGGTTCGACTCATCTAACCACTCAGGCTTTTGCCCGTCGGTTATAAAATGTATTTTGCGCACCCAGGGGGCGAATTGTTCTACCCCTCGAAACCAATATTTTAAGAAGCCGTAGTCGCGGAAGCGAGCATCACAGACCCCATTCTTTGTGTTATTTTTGTTGCCTGAATATTTTGAAAATTTGGCTTGCCACGTAGGGTCGTTCATGTCGACCCATGTTATTACAAAGTCAATATCCATATATTGTTATCAATATTCGGTTGTCATTTATAAAAAGCGAGTGTGCAAAGTTATGCAAAAGTTTTGGGAATGAGCTAATATGCTAATGTGCAAATGTGCAAATGGTCGCCTTTGTACGCGCAGTTATAAAAAACATTACGTTATTCTCACATTTACACATTAACTACGCACTTCCTCCATTCTGTGCAGTTGGTGTCGGTCAAACTGCATGATGATTTTGTGCAGCTGTGTGCCTTGGCGCAAGGCCTCGACGCGAGGTGCTTGGGCATAAGCGTTGATTTGCGTGACGGCCTCGTCCCATTGCTTTTGTGCGGTGGCTTCGGTGTCGCCTTTGTGCAACAGTTTGAGTTCGAGAATGTAGCTATGCTTTGTAGCGTAGTGCGTCAAGTCGGGTAGGAGGAAGAAGTCGCAGAATCCGTGGTTCAATTCCAACTCAGGCGCGGTGTAATAATAAGGGTTGAGATTGAGGTAAGCCATAAAGAAGCCTTGTAGGTTGCGTTCCGCTTCAATGCCGTCGCGTACGGACGCCACTTTGGCATAGGCATTGGCCATAAATTGCAATCCTTCGTTCCACTTTCCGTCATAGGCCATGTCGTAATAATAGTCGGTGAGCAGTTCAGTGTCGACGTAAGCCTTCTCTTCAAACATCTCTTGCAGATAGCCATAGTACTGCTTCCGCACGTTGTTGTTAGGGATGCTGAGCACCAGCAAACTTCCCAACGTATCTTTAATGGTGAGCATGCCGTAGTAGAACAGTAGACTTGGAAAAATGTCAGGGTTGGTGATTTGGTGTGCGGGGAAAGTCTCGTAGAGGTTGCAAGTAATCTCTCCCGTTTCGGCAATGGTGCGAATGACGCCTTTGCGATCACCGTCCAACTTATCAAGCTGTATGAGGCGCTTCATCTTATTATAGTCCGTCTTGGTGTTCGGGTCGATCATCTCTTCTGGGCCTTTGCCACGGCTGATGTAGTTGCGTAGGTAGTAGAGGACCATATCGCAGTTGAACACGCGGCTTTGCGTGTGGAGTGCATCTTCTGAGAAGCAGTAATTGTCGTACCAAGGCTTCATCTCGTCAATCACAGCCTCAATGTTGCAGTCTGGGCGAATGGCACCCGAAGCTTTGTAATAACTGAAGAGAGCATGTACGTCCTCAGTTGAGAAACCGAGCATTTGGTTAAACTCTGGTTTCGTAGAGATATGCCAACCAATGTTGAAGCCGCTGGTCACGTCGTCGAGCGTAACAGGACTTACGCCTGTGATGAAGATACGGTCAAATGACCCCTTGAACTTCTTAAAAATGTCGCAATAGAAGCTTTCGGCATGGTTAATGCTCCAATACACGTTCTCACCTTGCTCGTTGAACACGGCGTTGGTAAAGTTGTCGTACTCATCGATGATGAGGTAGAGAGGGTACTCGTACTTTTTCGATTCATAATTGATGAGGGTAAGTTTGTCGACCGCTGTTGCAGCACTTCTTACTTTTTTGACAAAGTCGTCGGTGTAATAGTCTTCATAAATATCGACGAAACTGTCAAATACAACACGACAATAACTATCGAAGTTCTCTTCCAGCTTTTCAATTCTTCCTCCCACTTGTGAGAAGTCAAGGTGCAGTACTTGATAGCGTCCTTGATTAGGCGTGGGGTGTTGGCCAATCCACAGTTTACCAAACCACTGCTCAAACTTATCCTTTGTGCGGCAGTCGTAGTAGGCGTGAAGCATGCCTAAGAAGAGGCTCTTGCCAAAACGTCGTGGACGTATGAAGAAAAGATTGCGTGCCTCGTTTTCAAGCATGGGAATGTACATGGTCTTGTCCACGTAATATATGTTCTCCTCAACGATTGTGACGAAGTTCGACACACCATAAGGCAGTTCTTTTATAGCTTGATGCTTCATAATGAGATTGTTTTGCTGCAAATGTACGATATTTATTTAATGTGCAAATGCTTTGTGAATGTGCAAATGCCTTGTGAATGTGCAAATGTGAGAATGTGCAAATGTGCAAATGGTCGCCTTTATTTACAGAGTTAAAGATTGAAGACTAAGTAAGTGTTCATAAAAACTCAGTAAGTAAAGGCAACCATTTGCACATTTGCACATTCTCACATTTGCACATTCACAAAGCATTTGCACATTAACCAGTTACGGCATCGTCACCTTGTTCACCGTTTTGCCCTCGTCGGTGCGCGCTTCGACTACGTAGATGCCTTGTGGCAGTTTGAGACGGAGCGAAGAGGTGAAAGGCTTCATCTGGTAAAGCACACGGCCAGCGGCATCGACCACTTCGACGTGCGTCAAAGGGTGAGCGGGTGAGGAGGTGATGACGAGGTGCTGATTGTCAACTTGAATTAGCGGACGCGTCAGCGAAGCCAAATCGTCAGGCGTAGGTTCGGCCGAAGACAAGATGTAGTAACGACCTACTGCATTGCCTGACACCTCCAACGATACGCTATCCGTCTTTGCTCCCGTACTGAGCGTGAGCGGTGTGACGAGTCCCGTTTGTTCGTCAAGTAGCGAGAGCGTTTCGTTGAACTCATTCAGCCCCATGAAGGTGAGGTGCGTCAGTGCATCACTGTTGCTCAGAATGCCTAAGGGAACGCGGAACATCGTGTGGCGACGGTTGATTGTGCTGGCCTGCGTGCCCGCCAAGGTATACACCGTTGGCACATCGGCCAAAGCATTGTCAACGAGTGCTTCGAGGTCTTCGGACGGCTGGTAGTCGTTGTTGGCCTCGGTGTCTTTCACGACAATAGCCTCACTTCGCAGTCCACCTCGAGCGGCACGAATGCGCAAGGTGCGTAGCGAACCACCTAACGGTTGGCGGCGAGCCGGAGCGCGTAGGGTACTACCTACGGCCTTGGCACTCGTCATCATGTCTGCCGTAAAGCTGAGCGAGAGACTACCCGTGGGGTGAGCAGCTTTCACAAAGAAACCTTGACCTGGAGCGAGGACGCCTTGAGCCGTTGTGGCCGTGGCATCATTGACAGTTATCCACTGCTTATCGTCAGCATTCTGCATCACACCCAACTGTCCGTCAGCCGTGAGCAACCAATACTTTGCACCTTCGAGCTCAGGGGCATTCGTAGAGAAGAACTTGTTCATGTCGAGTCCGCACGTAAATGGGTTGCTCACTAAGAAGTAAGCGTTAGCCGTGTTCTGATTCGTGAGCGTCTGCGTAATCGTGTGACTCGCCTCGTTCAGCTGGTCAGCGATAAGGCGATGACTATTCGTGCGGTCGACAGTATACTCCTTACCATCAGTAGCTTGCGCCGTAGTGTAGTAACCAAATTTGGTGTCCTCCTTCGGCAGGCGGAAGAGCGACTGCGTATAAGTACTTGAAGCACCCTTTGCATTCACCTTCACCGAGAAACCACCTACGCCATAAGGCGTTTGTACATCGTTAAAGGTTTTGCTCCATGCGATGGCTTGGTAAACGTCCTTGTGCTGAACGGCAGCCTGTTGCGGTGCGTTGGCCGAGTAAGGTTCGAGGTAGTAGAGCAAGGAGTTGGCCTTGTCCCAACTGCGTTGGTAGACGGCTGGCGCAAAGCGGTTGTAGTCAGTCGTGTTGAACGTTACGTCGTCGAAGTAAGGCGTGAGTTGCTGCGCATTGTCAGTGGGCGCGTACCAATCGCCTGCGTAGGTATGCTGCAAGGGCGAGCCTAAGGTGTACCAACGGCCAGGAGTGAGCGCGTATTCTACCCACGCTTGCGTATAGGTCAGGCGTTCGGGGTGGAGGAGTTCGCTGCCCGATTGCAACACAAGGTTGTTCGCCTGATAGGTTTTGTAGCGACTGCAAGGGTTGAAGCCGCCCTCCGTAGCTTGCTTTTGCGTCAAGAGGTGGTACTCAATGTCGGGCGTAGCAGTGCGCTGATCGCCTTCGTGTTCGATGAAGTGAACAAAACTATCGCCCTCCGCGCTGCTGTGATCCGTAGCGTAGAGCAAGGGACCATTCGCCTGTGGCGTAACGATCACGTTGGTGTGCGACATTGGGGCAAAGCCTTGTGCCGTACCATTCTTCGCATTTGTCACGTAGTCGGGGGCATTGGCCGCATCGCGAAGCAGTTCCGTGCGATCGGCACGTGCCCAGTTGGCATCGTTCGTCCAGTCCGTATTACCTGCAGCACCAGTCCATACTTCATACTGCGGTACGATGATGAGGTCGAACAAGAGTGTACCGTCGCAAGCCGTTGACACTGTAGCATCTTTAGCGGCAAAGCGTTCGCGGAAGTCAATGCGCAGCGTATAAGTATAACCCTCGCGCGGACGGAAGTCGTTGAGGAAGTAAATGTCGGCATGCGCCTCCGTTGGGTTAGCCGTGAGGGCTTCAAACTCCTTCACATGTCCCACAGTGCGGAATCCTTCCACCTTGTTGCCAGCAAAGGTCTTGTACACCTCCATGTTAGGGTCGTTGGTAGCAGTGATGTAGACATCTCCCAGGTCGCTGTCAGAGGGGAGAATGTGTTGCATACCCAATGCTCCATCGGTGATTGTAACCATCCTGCGTAGGGGGATTCGCAGTACGTTGTTGGGGGCGGTGGCGGTTTTTGCATTCTGTTCTCTCACCTCGCTTACGGCTGCCAGGCTGGTGCGTATAGGCACGTTCGTTAAGTGGTCGGGGTAAGTGTCAGTCGCCCCATTCAGTCCGTCAAAGAGCTGTGGTGCTTTGCCACTGACCAAGATACTAATTCGTTCAGGGTCGTAGCAGTACTGCACGTTGCCGTCGGCATTGGTATGGTCAATAGGAATGACTGTAACGTACTCTATCTCTCCTTGAGTCGTAGCCACAGGTATGAATACGTTACACGTATTGTTGAGCAAGAGCAAAGGTGCCACACTGTTTGATGTGTTTTGTGTGAGTTGCAGGAGTACATCAATGATCGGTTGCGTCAAGACGAACGCTTCGTCTCTTTGAGGTTTTGCTGCCGCTACAGTCGTAGCCGTAGGGTAGAAGTGGCGGAACGTCATCAACGCTTCGCGCAGCGTGATTTCGGTCGATATGGGGGCTTCGTGCTTGTCGATAACTCGCCACGTACGGTTGGCCGTATTGACATATATCTGTGTGAAAGCTCCAGCCGCGTAATCGCGCCACCAGTCGTATTGTGTCAAGCGTTCAGGCTCTGTGCCGTTGTCGGCCGTGCCATTTTGCTTCACGCTGAGTGCCACACTCTTGCCCGCACAAGTTTGTACTTCATTGTCGATAGCCGTATCGTCATCACCGTCTTCCACTACGGTAATGGCAGACCCCGTACGGAAAGTACTCATAATGCAGCAGTCCGTACCCAGTTCGAAGGCATTGACTGCATTGTTAATCGTAATAGGGTCGGACGAGAAGCGCGGCTTAAACAGAATGTAATATTCGTGTCTCGGCCGAAGATTTGCCCCCTTAAACTTATCGCTAATGATAAAGTGGCGATCACCCGCACCAGAGGTTTCCTTAAAGCGTTGCGCATTCATGCCATGCAGTGCCTTGGCATAGTCGTAGGGCGGCAGTAAGGCATCGTTATCAAAGTGAGTGGTGAACTCAATGTAGCGGAAAGCACGTTCCGGACCTGTTGTCACCGCAGGGTCGCCCACTAAGGCCGTTGTAAAGGCGCGCCTTACGTCGGTGGTAGAAGGAGTGTAGTTAGAGGGGTCGGTGGCTTTAGCCGTCAACTCTTTGTCGTAGAGGGCCTTGTCGAGTAGGCAGTACCACATATTGGGGTTGCCTTCGTCCAAGTCCTCATTCTCGGTCAAGTCCAATTGTTGCAAAATCACATCAAAGTCGGCCGTCATCTTAGCCAATGTAATCTGTTGACTACAAACAGGCGTGCTGCGCTCTAACTGCACAGAAGGCTTGAGTGAGAATACTTCAATATCGTCAATCAAGATGTCGCCACCGCGCGTGTTGGTACAAGCATTGTCAATCGTCAAGCGATATCGTGTGTAGGGGATAGTACTCTTGTTGATAAAGCTGAAGAACACTTGTTGCCACAGACCGATGCCATTGTTATCGATGTTGTTATTAATCGTTTTGCCTGTGCGATCACGTGCTTGACCTAAGATAGCACCGGGGCAGTAACTATAGAGCGTGTTGACATCGCCACTCTCGGTAATGCCTTCTACGCGGAACACTACGTTGGCGGGCGACTCCCTGTCGCGGTCGGGGCTACTCATCCAAGCCGACACGTAAAGGCGCGAACCCGTACAGGCCTGACCTGAAAAGTCGATTGAAGCTACCTGACCAGGAAGGTCGGAAGCATCGATGTAGAGAAAGGCTGCGTTAGTGTCATCGTAGGCACCTTGGATATAGAAGTCTTTGTAGAACTTTTTAATAGGATAGAAGGTACCACGGTTGTCGGTGCTGTCGAATATCTTCGAAATGGTGTAGTTACCCCACGTACATTGGTCGGAGATAGTCCTCATTGGGGCAAAGCAGTATGAAGTGTTGTCGTAGTTGAAGGGATAGCGGTAGCAGCGGCCATAAGTAGTATTTGCTCCGTCACCTTGCCCCCGGTCAGAAAGGGACGTGTTGGTGCCCACAGGTGGCGTGAGGAAGGTGTCGTACAGGTCGGGGTCGAAGGTAATGGTGGCCACGGGATTTCCCGTCAAGGCTTGTAGTGCTTCGGGGGAACGGTCGGACTTAAACGAACCGTCAGCCTTCTTACCAATTACTTCGGTGTAGAGAATGGGTTCGAAATCGTTTTCGAACTTGAGGGTGAACTTGGCTATTTGATATCGTATGTTGTCACTGGTACGTCCATATACCTTGAGTTCGCATTGGTCAGCCTTGGCTTCCCCTGTGCCAAAACCATCGGGGTCGTCAGGGTATTTGAAACCAATGGCACGCTCAGAAGCTGATGACAAATCATTGGCCTGGAAGCCCATACTCGTGATACCCGTGCCGAGCGAATCGTTTATCACAATTTCCAACGTTCCGCCATTGCTCTCCTCCGCATTTTGAAGGTTTTCCTCAGCTGCTGTAGCCGCCTTGTAGAACCAGTAGTCGGACTTTTGCATGTCGAGGTTGACGGTAGAGAGGTTGAGCGTCACCTTCTTGCGTGGAAACGTAATAGTCTTCTCTTCCAACCAATGTTTGCTCCCCTCGCGATAGTTGAGTAGTTGGTTGGCAATGGCGCGTGCATTACGAATGACAAATATGTTGCGGCCCGTCACGGTCGGTTCGATTAAGTCTTGGTCGGTAGGCACGACTATGTCGTTGGTCACCTCGCCCGTATAGAGTGGATTGCCATTGTCGCCAAAGTAGTCGACAAAGTCGGTATAGGTCGTTAGGTCAGCTCCCAAGATGTATTCCCAATCATCGGGCACGTTCTCAGGCATTTGGAACGTCACGTAGTGGCCAACGAAGCTGCCGTAGCCCCCATTGAAATTGAGGCGGTCGCCCACAACGAGTCCGTTGCTATACTTACGGCTACTATTGATGCCAAGGTAGAGCACAGAATCACTTACGGCTTCGTCCGTCTTATAATTATACCAACGCTGGTAGGCACGTGAGCGCGTTGCAGCCGAATTAATCATACACGTCGGTACGTAAAGGTCGTGTGTAGATTGACACTTGAGGTAGTGCGTAATGGTGTACGTACTCGTCTTTTGCATCGGGCGCTTGGTGTAGGGATTGACCGTCCAGCCCTCTTCATCGCGCTGAATGAAACCTGTCATGGGGGACGTCTGTGCCTCGTGTGCCAACTTGACAAACCAAGAGCGCTTGGGACGGATCTCGTAGTCGGTGTAGTCCTCCGGTTGGGCAATCTCTTCAAAGCGCAAGTAGTAGCGGTTGGCCGCATTGCCCGTCATGTTCGCTTCGGTGTCGAGTGCAAGGTCGGAGGTGCTGCTGTTCTTGGCGAGTAGCCAACCGGTTTTGCCCTCTGTGCCTGTTCCGCCAACGAGTGTGAAGGTATAACGATCAATGTTGGCACGATAAGTGGCACTGAAGTGAGCCGCCAGTGAAAGGTCGTGCGTCACGTCGAAGGTCTTTTTCGTCGGATTGAAGTAGAGGTAATATTTATCTTTACTCATCACCACGAAGTCCTCCTTGCTCGGGCCCACGAAGGCCCACATTTGGTCGTTGACGTTGCGTTTGTCTTCTACAATAGCATCGACACTGGTGCCGTCGCCGTCGCTCATGTAAAAGTTGTGCGACTTGTCGTCCAACTTGTCGAAGTGAACAAAGTAGTAGAAGTTCTTGCCCGTCAATCCATCGGTCGTTAGGGCTGGACTTGTGGGGGCAGAGAAAGTAAAGCAGAGCGTATGCTTCTTGTCGGTGATATAAGTGCTGAAAGGCAGCAATTTCACGCTTTTGGTAGCCTCATCGTAGCCCAAGCAGAGGTTGGGTACGGTGGGTATTTTTCCGTCGGCAGGCAGTTGACCAAACATCCAAGTGAGGTAACCATCGGCTGTGGAGTGGTTGAACCAAAGGAAGAAGTGGGTAGCCTCAGCCTCATTGTCGGTAAGGATGACAGCGCCTTCGCTATTGGTAGTGAGGTATTTGCCATTGGCATTACGTAGGACAAAGTCTTCGCGAGAGCCTACGTTCTTCCAACTATTGTGGTCGGTATTGGTGCTGCTATCGGCTTCGGTCGTTACGCAGCCGTCCTCTTGCGCCACAAGCTGTAAGGGCGTGTCTAATTCTTTCAACTGGAGGTTGCGATAGGAACCGCCATCTTCATCATAAAATTCGGGTGTAATGTCAGCCGCAATGAGGTTGACAAAGTTATTGTCGTTGTTAGGTGTGGTGAGGGCAAAGGCCCCTGTAGTATTGGTGTAATTGTGCGTAATGATATTGCTATTTCCGTCCGTTCCTACGAGTTGCAATTGCCAATAGTTGGGTTGTGTGTTGCTCTCGACCAAGCGCACATGAGTAGCTTCGGCAATGTTGGTCGTAGCAGCGAATTGCTGACCAGCCTCGGCCGTGGCATCGTATTTTAAGAAAGCACGGTTATAGGCGCTCTGCAGATAGTAGTCGCCTTTGCCAAGGCCGTCGTTCACAAACACCCAGAGTTGGCGCAAGTCGTCGGTGGCTGCAGGTTGCAACGAAAGCTGCGTGTTGTCAGCATTGAGCGTATAGTTATAGTGACTGCCGCTTTGCGTCTGTAAGTAGTAGAGTTGGTAATGCACGCCATTAGCCGAACTAACGGGCAACTTCGGGGCGAGGGGAAAGGAACGGAAGTGGGCCACACTGTAGCGCGTGTTGGGTTGTCCCCAATAGAGGGTGCCGTCCTCGTCGATGCAAAGGGCATGCTGCTCATCGGTGCTGAGCAGATTGTCGCGCATGAGGTTGTTGTTCTCGTAAGTGTTGCGGCTAAACTCAAACTGATAAGCCTCTTCTTTGTTGGTCGTTACGCCGAAAGTTTTGTCTTTATCGTTATAAGCGATGAAATAGCCCGCCTTATTGCCAATGTTGAGTCCGTCAATGCGCCATTGATAGAGGCCGGGTTGGTCATCTTGGCTATTAATGGTATGGGCGTGTAGTTGTAGTCCCTTATTGTTATATCCCATAACTAGGGGCTTCATGCCCATAGCGGGGAATAAAAGGTAGCGATAGATAGTGTCGCCAAGGTTGGTAAAACGGACGCGATTGGCGATCAGCATGTATTGAATACCACTTGTACCCACTCTGTTATCGTTGACACCGTAGGCTGCCATTATATTATTGCTATTGTAGTTGTAAATAAGCCAATGGCCGTCACTGCGAGAGTCTGTGTTGTCGGCAATATCGCAGAGCTTGTAGCGGCCTTTAGCATCGCGCACAGATGGGTCGGCGGTGACGCGTTGGTCGGTGCCATCGCAGTAGATATAGTGTCCCTTGAAACTCTTGATGTAAACGTCGCCCAAGTCGTTGGCTTCGTAAATGCTCCAACGCAGGTCCTTCAAGGGCAGAAGGGTCTCAGTAGTCTTTTGCAACACTTCACCGTCGTTGGCATCTTGAAGCAGCTCGTCGCCATTGGTGCGGAGGTCGATGTGATAGTAATACGGCTTGTCGTCAGTGCTTACCATGGGGCAGAACAAAGCACCGCGCAACGAGGTGGTGCGGCGCACCACGGCATAGCGCGAGTTGGGGCGTACCAATTGTAGCTGACCATTCTTCACACCGAGTGTGTTGTATGGGTCGGTGTTGCCATAGAGCGTATAGTTATAGCGCGTAGCACCAGCGGTGGTTGTGTAGTAGGTGTTCTCGTTGCGTACAAAGATAGAGGCATCGGTCTTGTTGGCCACGCTGCTGAAGGTCTTGGTCGTCGTATCGTACTTAACGTAGTGGCCAGCTTTGCTCTTGATAACTATGCCCCCGACAATGCCATTTTGTTCTGCAGTCTCGTACGTCCACTGGTAACCATCGCCTATGGGCTGCGTCTCGGTGGTAGCTACGGCTATGAGCGCGCCGTCCTTCTCGAAGAGTGCGGTGCGGCCGTTACCCGTAAACTCTAAGTAATTGTATTCGCTTACATAGGTAGAGGGCTTGAACGAAAGGTAGTTATAGTCCGAAACGGCTTCACACTCTTTGAGCTTATAAACGTCCGTGTTGCGCAAACCCATGGTGTGGTTGGTGCTTATGTTGAGCGGCATGTCAATCATCCAATACGTGGGTTGCGTGTCGTTTTGCATAAAGCGGTAGACGGTGGTACGGTCATCATATTGTGGACGAATGACAAATTTCGACCCATCGTAACACAAGTATTCGCCCATTTGGTTGAGCAAGTAGAAGTCGCCCTCTTTGGCTTTAGGGTTGAGTGCGGTTTTCAGTATCCAGTTCTGATTAATGTTAGCAGGGTTTGCCTCGGTGTTGACTGTCGGTGTGTCATAGCCATTGGCGGTGAGGGTGAGGCGGTCGTCGCCAGCGTGGTTGGCCTTGAACTGGAGTTTATAATAATAGGTATCGTTGATGGTAGAAAACTTGGGCAATGCCGTACCAACGACCTGCGCTGTACTTTCTACCATGCGCGTAACGGTATAGAGCGAGGCAGCAGCATCGCTCAGATAGAGGACATTGTCTTTATAGCCAATCGCCTTGGTAGCATCGTTGGCCAGGGTGAGGGAAATGCGCGTATGGTAAGGATCGTAGTCGTTGCCAAGGGGGAAGAGGGCAACGGCCTCGTCAGCATTGCTCGTAGTACTGAACGCGTTGTCAGTATATTTTAGATAGTGCCCCAATTTGCTCTTCAAAGCATAGGCATCGGTTTGGCCCGCAATGGCTTCGAATTGCCAAGTGTAGCCGTCAGCATTGTCGTCATCAGCAGGTGTCTTGACGGTTACGTTGTTTTTCGTATTGCTATCGTAAAGCGCCTGTGCTCCTTGTGCGGTGAATTGAATGACGTGGGGCTGAGTGAGCAAGCGCGTGTCGGTCTCGATAAAGCGCATGCGTTCAGCAGTGTTCATGTAACTGCCCAAACCTACATCAGTGTTACCTCTTCCGTAGGGGAGGATGAAATGGGTTGTGCCTTGGTTTTTAACGACAAAGGTGCCAGCATAATCTCGTTGGTCGGCCACATCGCACACTTGATACTGTCCGCTGCTATTGCGTTTACTCTCGTCGGAGGTAACGTATAGGCTTTCGTACTGGCTGTTGAGGAGTTGGGCTATGTAGTTGCCAGCCTTGCTCTTGAAGTAAACGTCGCCTTGGTCGTTGGCCTCGACGAGGCTCCACATGTAGGCATTTAAGTACTTAATGTTGGGTGTGGCTGTCTTGATAAGTTTGTCGCCACTCTTGGCAGCATCTTTAATGCACTCCGAACCATTGCACAAGAGTTCCATGTAGTACCAATGCTCATCGCCCGTGGTGCTAACCATGGGGTTAACGTTTGGGCCACTAATGGTGGTAGCCAAACGCACCGTGCTGTAACGTGAATTAGTCACGGCGAGGGTGAGTTGTCCATTCTTCACGGCCAAAGCGTTTTTCCCCGTTAGACTGCTAATGCTGAGGTCGTAACGGGTGCTGCCAGCCGTAGCACTGTAATACGTGTTAGTACTTTTCGTAAAGGCAGTGGCTGCGGTGGCATCGGTAGTCGTCATGAAGGACTTATCCGTCGTGTTGTACACCACATAGTGTCCCGCTTTGCTTTTGAGTACGACTTCTGAGGTCGTGGTGTTGGGCGCAGCTTCAAGCGTCCATTGATAGCCAGAGCCAGAAGGGGCATTCTCGGTAGCGTTTACTACCGAGAGTGCCCCATCAGTGTCGAGCAAGACGGTGCGCCCGTTGCCCGAGAATTGGATGTATGTGTATGTTGGGTCGTCTGCTGCCATGATAGGCTGCATTCCCAATGAAAGAATCAAGAGAAGGAGTGTAAACAAACGTTTCATGTCTACAAGGTTTTTGCTTCTTAGTTAACGGGGTTTCTTTTGTTTACGAGTTAACAAGTTAACGAGTTGACAAGTAAGTTAGTTTCAATTGATGAGTTAGTGAGTAGGTATTTTTAAAGGTAACCTGCTCGTTAACTAGTCAACTCGTTAACTTGTCAACTAAAAAGAACTTGTCAACTAAAAAACTAATTTCTAACAATATAAATCGTACGCGTATAACTCTGTGTAGCACTACCAATGACGAGTTGCAGGTTGAGGCGCACGGTAGCGGTGCCTGTTCTGCCTTCGGCAAGGGTGCCGAGGATTTCACCCGTTGTGGTATCAAATGCAGGCTGACTGCTAAAGATACCTTGTGGGTCGAGCACTGTGAGCGAATAATCCTTCACGCGATTTTTGTCGTTGAGGTTGATGTAACGCTCAGGGTGCTCGCGGTTGACATACTCATAGAGTGTGGGGCGGAGTTCAAAGTCGCCACTGCCTGAGAAGTAAGCGTAGAAGTCGTCATTCTGTTTGACCACGTAAGCGGGGTAACCTCCAATGGGCGCGTAGGCACTGGCTTCGAGCTTCAAGACAAAGTCCGTTAGGTTAATGTTGACAATGGCCACGTTGTTACGTGGAATGCTCGTGAGCTGAATGAGCGCATGGCGTGTGTCGTTCTTCCAAGTGGTGCCGTTGTCGGTAGAGCGGTCCATGGTAATGGTGAGGGGAAAGGACTGTCCGTCGGTGTTGGCCTCGCTCTCGTTGATATAGAGATTATTAAAGGAAGTATTGTCTGATTCGCCAGAGTTGATGATTACAGGAGGTTTGTCGGCTGTGGCTGTAAATACGTCAACGTTAGTGGTGTCGTGTTGCAATCCCGTGAAGTCAGTCTTGATCAAGTTGTTTTCGTTCTTAGGGGGAAGCAAATAGATTTGTGTATTGTTACCCGTAATGCTGCCTACTTTAAGTCCGCGAATGCGAAAGGATGTGGATTCCGAACGATTGTTAAAGGCAAACTGCATCTTGGCCAACATACGATAGAGCATGAGCGTAATAGTTTGGTCCTTGTCAATGGTGAAATGATTTTTATCGCTCATCGGAATGCCCTTTGTGGGTATTTTGTAGTTGTTATAGTCGCAAGTGGTCACTTTCGGATCTAACTTTTCAGGTGACGGATCTAACCCTTCAGGTAACGGATAGCCAACGGTAAAGGTAAGGCCGTCAAGGCTGAGTGATGTCACCTCGTGCGTAGTAGCATCAGGGGTGGCAGGATCAGTATCGAAGTCAGTGCGGTTGGCAAAGTTATAGAACAAGTATTCACCGTTTTCTGTCGTGATAGTCGTTACCTGCTTGCTCTTGTATTCCGTTTCGCCAGCGTCGGTAGGTACGTTGATGATACGTTCCACCTTTCCCGCCTTGATGTTGTACATCACGACGTAAGCATTATGAATGTCGTCGCCTGCGTCGTGATAGCTACCGCCGAACGAGGCTCTCGTTTTGTTTTGCCCCACAGCCGTCAGGTCGTTTTGTTGCAACTCAATGCGCACCGTGGATCGCCCACGCTTTATGTCGTCGCCTATTTCGTTAGAACAGGCGGAGAAGAGTAGTAGGGGAATAAGAAGGTATAAGAGTTTCATAAAAGAGGAAGTTTTTTTAATGTGCAAATGTGAGAATGTGCAAATGTGCAAATGGACGCCTTTTATTGCTGCGATTGGCTAATGTGTAAATGATCTTTTAAAGCATTCATTCATTTGCACATTTGCACATTCTCACATTTGCACATTAAAAAAGCATTTGCACATTCTCACATTTGCACATTCTCACATTCTCACATTCTCACATTCTCACATTAATCATAGGTCAATATCAGGTGCCACGATAGGAATCCAGTCGCGCACTTGAATGAGGATTAAGCCCATAGAACTTACGCTATTGATGCGTACTTGGTAAACGTGATTGCGTACGATGCCATATTTCATGGCCAAGGCATCAGAGTTAGAGTTGTATGGGTCAGTATGGCGAATGAAGTATTCGTATGTCTTCTGTACAGCAGCTTCGCCAGCCTTCTTGTAATAGCCCGTAAAGAGCAAGCCCGTAACGTAAGCCTCTTTGTTAGCACCTATGGTAATGGTGTTCTCTTTCGCATAGACGAGTCTCTTATACGTCAAGCCGTCCGTAGCATCGGTGTAACAGTTGGGGGCGCCGTTGGTTATCTGCGTTATCTTGTTCAACCCACTGTTGCAGGCTGCAAAGCTGGACTTCATTTCTTCATATCTATTGGTGTAGCTTAGCCCTAAAGCATTGCTTGAAGGGCTTTTTTGAAGAATGTAAGGGTCGACTACATAGTTCGCTGCGTTGCCGTCAGAGCTGAGCAACTCCTTGCCTAAGTATTGAATGGTATTAAACGTCTTGTCTTCGGTAACGCGCTTCAATACGTACTCCTCACTGTTGAGTAGATTGATAGGCGTCACACCCGTCAAGTAGAAGTAGTCGGCATTCGGTTCTGTACCAATGGTATATTTGTAGCCTTCAAGCTTCTGATCACCTTCTGCCGTGTTGACCACCTCGCTGACCCATACCCCCTTTCCACCTGCTGAGAAGTCGATGCGTGCGGCCAAGCGTTGCACGTCGGCTTTCATCTCGACCAATACGCCGTCCTTTACATTAGCCATGTTGGAGCGGCCCTCGATATGGATTGACTTGTCGTCGGAGGACGACATGGCAAAGGTTGAGCAAGTTTCGGGCTGTTGTAGCGTGCCGAAGGTGGCATTGGCGGTCGTCATCTGTTGCACGTCGCCCAAGGTGTTGGCCGTGAGGCGTCCCATGTTACAAACGATAATCACATGGTAGTCGCCTGCGGGAATGGAGTAGCGCGTATCAACCACGGACGAAGTGTACACGGCTCCGTAGGCAGAAGAGTGTTCTGTGTCCTTTGAGAAGTTGGGTAGGTAGACACTATATAATATAGGAGTGTCAGCTGCTCCATTTATGCCTTTATCATTTTGGTAGATAAAGAGCGTAGCGTTATAGACCGCTTTTTCGTTCTCATCGTCAGCCAGCGTACCATCATCTTTAGACGGTCCAGTCGCACGAGTTCCTGCCCCATAGCCACCTGTGCGTACTTCCACTTTAAAGCACACGTTCTTAGCCACATTGTCCACCTCTTCCACACTATCCTTGCTACACGACCAAAAGCCCATGGTACAGACCATGAGCAGCAATGTGGACAATATGTAGTAGAGGGATTTCAAGTTCATGAAAAATTTTTTTGTGTGTATCACTTAGGGGTTACGCGTCCTCACCTGGGGGCGACGCGTCCCCGCGTCGGCATTGTCAAGTTGGGGCTCGATGC
>ENA-ORNT01001004-ORNT01001004.1-human-gut-metagenome-genome-assembly--contig:-NODE-1004-length-19608-cov-5.448780_pt1 | contig 19608 bp, 10 predicted proteins | sample MGYA00242120_ERZ509032 | MGnify/ENA primary metagenome ERZ509032 (study PRJEB26280, sample SAMEA2338729) | human gut metagenome | biome: human gut; feature: human-associated habitat; material: faeces...
GTTGGGTGCTGGAGGACGGGGCACGGAGACCACCGTCCTACTTTAAGATACCCAGACTCCTTTTTATACTTGGCGTAGTTATTATAAAATAGGAAAACTTAGTAGGACGGTGGTCTCCGCGCCACGTCCTCCCTGAGATAACCTATTTCGCTTCAAAGCCCTTAATACACCAAGCACAGTTTTTGCAGGTTCTCCTCAAAGTGCTCTTTATCAATGGCATTGTTCTTCAGCGTAGAGCGATAGTTGTATATCGTTTGTGGCGAGTAAGACAAGATGCCCGCAATCTTTGCACTTTCAGTAATGCCCAAACGTATCAAGGCCGCTACGCGCAAGCTTGGGGTGAGTTCGTCTTCGTCTTGAAGCTGTATTTGTGCCTCGGGCACGAGCAAGGTGTTCAGCTCTGTTATAAACGAAGGATAGAGCGACAAGAATATTTTATCAAACTGTAAGAAGAAATTTTGATTTGCTTCCTCAGTACGTTTTGACGAAGAAAGCATGCTCAACAATTCCTGTTGCTGATTGGCCTTGATTTTCCTGATAACTAACTTACGCAAGTTGTCTAATCTCTCAATATATTGATAGCAAAGATTAATATAAGCATTTGCCATATTCTCACGCTTTGTTATGGTATTTGCAAGTTCAGCATTCGAGTTTGAGAGTTCGGTATTCGTATTTGAAAGATCTGTATTCGAGTTTGAGAGCTCAGTGTTCGTCTTTGAGAGTTCGGTGTTCGTCTTTGAGAGCTTAGTGTTCGAGTTTGTAAGCTCGGTGTTCGAGTTCGTTAGCTCGGTGTTCGTCTTTGAAAGCTCGGTGTTCTTTTTTGAGAGATCAGTGTTCGAGTTCGTAAGTTTGGTGTTCGTCTTTGAGAGCTCAGTGTTCGAGTTCGTTAGCTCGGTGTTCTTTTTTGAGAGTTCAGTGTTCGAGTTCGTTAGCTCGGTATTCGAGTTTGTAAGCTCGGTGTTCTTTTTTGAGAGCTCAGTGTTCGAGTTCGTTAGCTCGGTGTTCGAGTTCGTAAGTTCGGTATTCGAGTTTGTAAGAGCCTTATTATCCTTTTCCTGTTGACTATTAATATTGTATAACTGTTCAGTCAATGCTTTCAGTTTCTGCTCATTTTGTTTCAGTAGTCGGTTTTTCCGCCTAACATAAACCATAATGAAGACAACCACGCCCAACAGCACTGTGATACAAGCCAACGCCGATTTATGCCAAACGGCTTGCAGTTCAAGTTTATCTGCGTAGGCAGACAATATAAAGTTAAAGTTATTAGACAAATCAACGCGTCGTAAGCGGCTGTCCAGCACATTAGCATTTTTCAACGAAAGGTTGATATATTGTTGTGCTTTGTCAAGATCGTTTTTGTTTTTGAATAGCAACAACGCCACATCTTGCAACGCCAGGCTCTCATTGGTTGACGACATAACATCGCTCATGGCGGCAATAAGCAGATAGCGTTCCTGCAGTTCAAACTGCCCATGTTTGCGATAAGCCTTCGACAGCGCATGGGCCGACATGGCATACAAGCTGCTGTTGGGCTTTGTCAGGCTCATGGCCTTATTAAAACAGATGCTAATGTCGTGAATAGACCCATTTTCATATTGTAGCTGCACACCTTTTAAAAAATAATACTGTGCATTTTTCTTCGGACTGTAGTAGAGAGCCTTCTTTAGATACTCGTTAAAGAGCTTTTTATAATGCTCACTAAACTCGGTGTTCCCACTATAAGCGTTCAGACTAAAATAAAGTGTGCATTGGGCACAATTGTAAAGATAATTTTGGTAGATGTCAGATGGCGGGATATTGAGCTGTTCAAGACAATTTTTGGCCTCAATATAGAAACCTCTGAAAACATACAATCGGGCCTTGAGCATCTGAAACCTGTTATAATAGTCCGAATGGTTTGTCTGCAGAGCCAGGTGTGTTCCTTTTTGAACATACACCATAGCCGAATCGTAAATGTATGGCGTATAGCCATAAACCAACTTTTCATACAAGCGCAACTTTCCCTCTGCATCGGTAACATAGGTAGCGCCAAGCTTCATATTTTGAAGTTCCTTATCTTTGAGGGCATAATATTCGGCTCGATGGGTGATAACCGAGTCTAACTGTTGGTATAGTTTTTTATTGTCGGCCTGGGCGTGAAAGGTCGAAAAGCAAATGGCAATAAGTATGATCAATAGTCGCATAGCGAAATAGTATTTGTTGGGATAATAGGGATAATGATTTATTTACTACAAAATTATAAGTTTTATTCTAATTTCAAGCATATTTTTGCCTCTTTTTTCGGGAGGGGGAATTTTCGGATGCTACTTTGTTTAAATTTGAAAGTCGCATAACCTATTGATTTATCAACTATTACAATAAACCATCAATATTAGAAACCTACTTTACACCTACCCTACAACTTTTTACATACAATTTATAAATACCTTTGCACCCCGAAAAAAGATTGTCGCACAAAACACTACTTGAAAAAGAACATTCAGGCAGACTATAAGGATATTAAAAAAATTTGATTGCTCAATTTTATAAAGATGTTTAAAAAGTTATTACAAAAAATTTATTTTATGGCAACTTTCTTGCTCTTTACCTTGCCCATAGGTGCCGCAAACGCCAATGGTGAGGATGTAAGCGAAAAGGTTGTGATGCAGGATACAAATCCTAACGAAGAAAATTATTTTAGCAACCGTAGAGCATTGGTAGGACCAGGATGTACTATCAACAGCATTGGTGATGGCATTGAAGTGGTTTCAGGAACAGCTAATCTTCAGAATATTTGCAATGAGAATTTGGATGATTATGCTACTATTCCAGCGCTTGTTGGCGCTACTGTAGTAGCAAATCCTATTATTAGTATTAAAGACAATCAGCATTATTATGCTGGTGGTACAGAGGCTGGTTTTGTTGTTTGTGCAAAATCAGATGCGAGCATTCTATCTCTTGATTTAGCACAGTTCTATAAAATACAGTTTCTTAAGGACGGAAAAGCGGTTGGCAAACTCCAAACTATCTCTACTGGCAATTCTGTCACTGGTCTTGGTTTGTCGCTGCTGACAATCCCTGGTTCAGGTCAGGTCAACAAATTGTACACGGCTAAAGCTCCTGCTAATTTCGATGAAATCAAGCTCGTTCAGTGTGGAGTTGATGCCAAAGTGCTCTCTGCTATAAATATCAAGTATGCATTTGTAGGCAAGGCTCGTGAGTATACTATTACCAATAATAAGGAGAATGGTATTGCGAAGTATGCTCAGGAACAAAACCGTGGAAGTTTTAAATTGAGTGCAAATACATTGGGTGGTGACCTTATCAATGCTGACCTTACTGACAAATTTACAGTACAAAGTTTGATTGTTTCAGTTCCTGCTAAAGTTACTGCCACTTCGTCTGATAATAAGGAGGCTTTTCCTGCTGGTACAGAAGTGGGTTTCAGATATGGTATGACACAGCTTCTGAATCTAGGTTTAGGCTCTACCATTAGTCTTAATTTTTATAATAAGGAAGGAAAACATATTACAAGTCAAACAATCTCTGGTACAGTTTTAAATCTTGGCCTTGTGGGTTCCAAGAAAAATTCAGAGGTCGTTATGAAGGCTCCTGATGCGTTCTCTACTGTGGAAATATATTTTGGAGGATTAAAAGTTAATTTGGGTGCTATATATGTTAACTACGCCTTTGTGCGCATGGCTCCCGATGCAGCTTCTCACCATTGTCCTATCGATGCCACATCAAGCCGCGATGTATCTGGAAGTGTAAACCAATTCCAGTTGCAGCACAACAAGGACATGGATGTAACATGGACTGTTCAGAGCTATCCAGAGGGTGCCGCTGATGTTGAAGTGGTTGCCACGACAGGCTTGGTAAGCAATTTATCTCTTCCTGGCAAGTATGTTTTCCGTGCAACAGCAGCGGATGGTTGCTATGAAGAGACCACCCTCAACTATGCCCCCAAATACGTTCCCGAGGAACACGGAGTAAATATTCTTGTTAATAAGGATGGTGAGTCTAATTATGTGTTGAGCGATAAGTTTGGCGGTGGTTTGCTTCAGATATTCGATAAAATGATGAACCGCTCAGCCATACTTACTACTTCTCTCAACGATTTCTCCTATCGTCAGCCAGGCGTTTCATTGGCAGCCAACACAGGTCTCGTTGGTATCAAGACTGCTGATGGCTCTAATTTTGCCGATGGCTTAAATGGCAATGCAAGAGCTCTCAATGGCAAGATGAAGGTTGGTTTTGTGGTATCTGCTAAGGCTACTGGACTTGATGCTAATGTGCTTAAACTCTATAACATCAAACTCTACAATAAAGGCAAGGAAGTGACAGGAAAAATAACTACCCACTGGGATGCCATTTCTGCGGGACTTATCGGTAAAGAGGAAACTCGCAAGATGTGTCTGAACGTTGATGTGCCTGCGGGCTGTGTGTTTGATGAGATTGTACTTTATAACACAGGCGTTCTTTCTGCCGACCTCTCACAGCTCAATATCTACTATGCGTATGTAGCCGATGCTGAGGCAGACAATGCTACTACCAATCCCATTTATGGTGCACAGGTGATATCTACAAATAACACCAATGCATCCATCGACTTTGCAAACACTCAGATGGTCCATATTGCCAACATTGGCAATGGATACGACGAGTTGAGTAACTTGATTGACGACTCGATGGATACATACTTGACACTTCCGTTGGGAGCAAACTTAGGTGGCGCGAAAATCACTGTCAATATGGGTAAAGTTATAGATAAGGGACAACAGCTTATTATGGTTACCCAGAATCTGGCTTTAGGATTGGGGGCAAGTCTTGGAGAAGGTCTTAAGTTGACCACCTATCTTGATGGTAAAGAGCAAGAGGAACTGACAAACTGGAAGGTGCTTGGCGCTGATGTTATTGGCAGTAAAGGCGACAGCTATGCCGTGCTTAATCCTACCAAGTCGTTCGATCAGGTTCGTATCACACCTATTAAGGTGCTGTCGGCTCTTGAGAATCTTCAGATTAAGGGCTTTGCTCTGCGTACTGACATGAACGACGACGGAACACTCAACGGATACGACGACTTGCTGGTTCTCGATGAGGACAAGACTCTTGACGTGAAGAAGACATACAATAATGCCAAGATGCTGCTGCGCCGTACATTTACTACAAAGAACGCTGACGGCACAAATGGCTGGAACTCGATTATCTTGCCTGTTGACATGACTGCCGCCCAGGTGACGGAAGCCTTTGGCAAAGGCACACAGGTAGCTAAGTTTAACGACTTAGACGAAAACTGGATTAAGTTTGAAACAGTTAACGTAGCGGGCGAAGGTGTAGTGCTCGAAAAGAACACACCTTATATTATATTCCCCACCCAGAAGGCATATAACAACTACGAATATACTACCATCAACGGTGAAACAAAAACCCTCGCTGGCCCTGTATATGTAGCCAACGGCATTAATTATGAAGACCAAACGGCTAACCTGCGGCCCAGCGATAACGGAACATTCAATAGAATAACCTTCTGGGGTTCGTATGATAACAAGACTGAAGTGTCGGCCGACTCATATATGTTTAGCAAGGGCGACCTTGTTCACACCAGTAAGACACACACCATAAAGGCTTATCGCTGCTGGCTGAAGGAAAACACACCTTCGGGCAAGCTGCTGCAGTTCTCGCTCAACAATAACAACATGGGCAACACTACGGGCATACAGATTGTGGAAGAAAACAAGCGTAACGCTAACTCTGGCATCTACAACATGGAGGGCATACGCATGAACACCAACAACGTTAATGAGCTGTCGAAGGGTGTGTACATTGTGAACAACAAGGTAGTAGTAGTAACAAAATAAAGACAGAACACTAAGATGAAAAAAACATATATATCGCCCGCCATCACCGTTATCGGTGTTGAAAGTTCAGAACTGATGTCGGTGAGCGGATGGACGCCTACTGGCGACCCCAAAGACGGATTTAGCGTCGTTGAAGAAGACGAGAAAAACGGTGGTTATTTTGATGAAGACTTCTAAATAAGAGACCACTTCAAAATAAAAATGGTAACGCTTTAAAAGGCAAGCCCCATGGTTACGTTTTTCGTAATCATGGGGCTTTTGGTTTATGTATAGGCCATAAGAACGGCTATTACTCTACAAAGACATCAAAGTCGAGGTCGGCATCTTTGGCCTTCGTGGTGGTAGGCTTTGTGGGTTTGAGCTTGGCCTTGAGGTTGCCCTTTTCGTCGAACATGCCATAGGTGGTGCGCAAGACGATGAACTCGGTGCGGCGGTTCAGCTGGTTGCATATCTCTTGCTTCTCGGGGTCGAGCTTCTTGATAAACTCCTCGGTCAGCACGTCGCCCTCTTTCAGCCACGTCAGCTTCTCAGTCAGCTTCTTCTTAATGGTCTTAGGTTTCTCCTTACCATAGCCCACAGGCGAGAGGCGGTCAGGGGCAATGCCTTTCTCTACTAGATAATTGACCACGCTCTCGGCACGGCGTTGCGCCAACTTTTTATTATACACCGACGAACCTTTATAGTCGCAGTGCGACGATAGCTCGATGGTAACGTTGGGATTCTCGTTTAAGAGGCGCACCAACTCGTCAAGGGCTGTCTGCGACTCGGGACGCAACGTGGCCTTATCAAAGTCGTAGAAGATGTTGTCGATGAGCACGGGGGCCGTGATTGATGCCAAGGGGAACTGCAACACATACTCGTGCGAGTCGAGCTTAGGCTCTACCTTCAAGTCTTCTTTATGGTTGAGGAAGCCCTTGCAGGTGGCCAAGAACATATACTCGACGCCAGGCGTGAGCACCTTCTCGAACGAGCCGTCGCTCTTCACGCCCAACTTCAGGTTGGTGCCATCGGTGCCTATCATATACACCTGTGCGGCGGGCAGCTCGTAGCCCTCTTGCTCATACACCCAGCCCTTCACGCTCTGAATAATCTCGGGGTTCTCAAAGCTGTATATGTGGTCGTAGCCACGGCCATCGCCACGGTTTGACGAGAAGAAGCCGCGGTTCTTCACTCCCTCAAAGGTCATGCCAAAGTCGTCGGCCTGCGAATTGAGCGGATAGCCAGGATGTTCAAGTTCATAACGCCCGTTTTTCTTGGGGTGGGCAATGAAGATGTCGAGGCCGCCGAGGCCTGGATGTCCGTCGGACGAGAAGTAGAGGTCGCCATTGGGCCGAAAGGTGGGAAACGCCTCGTTGCCAGGGGTGTTGATGGGAAGGCCCAGGTTTTCAACACCGCCAAAGCCCGCCGCCGTAATGCGCACGCGCCATATATCGAGGCCACCCTGTCCGCCAGGCATATCAGAGGTAAAATATAACCACTGCCCATCGGGCGAGATGGCAGGGTGTGCATAGCTCGACAGCGTGTCTTTGGTCAGTTCTACACTGGTGGCCTTACCCCAAGCCGCATCGGCACGTGTCGACTTAACAATTTGTGCATAGCGCGGATACGAGGGATCGGTCACACACTGCGTGAGGTACATCTCGCGCTGGTCGGTAGAAAGGCAGCTGGCGCCCTCGTCGTAGGCGGTGTTTAAGCCTCCCGTCACAGCCTCGGGTTTCGACCATTTACCCTTGTCGTCCTTGGTAGAAACAAAGATGTCGCCATTCTTGGCACCCGTGATGCCACTTAGCTCGTCGCCCTCGGCCTCGTTGCGTGTTGAGGTAAAATAAAGTTGGTCAAACTGGTCGCCACAGAGCATGGGCGAGAAGTCGGCTCGGCGCGAGTTGAACACATCCATACGTTTTACGGTGTAGCGCGAGCCCTGCTTCTTCCATTCTTGAGCGTGGCGGGCTGCATACAGGCCGTTCTTTGCCAATGTGTCATGGGGCAACGAGTCGAGCACCGACAGGAATTGTGCCTCGGCCTGCTTATAATCGGCATTTTTTAGCAGTTGGCGAGCATACTGCAACTGGTCGGCAGCCGTGGCCTGCTGGTAACGTATGGCGTTGCGGTAGGCGGCTATGGCCTTGGGCGTGGCATTAATTTTGTTATAGCACAGGGCCATCTTGCGGGCTATGCGTCCGCGCTGCTCGCGCTCCTTGGCAGGCGTTTTGTTGTAGGCCTGCTTATATTGTGCCGCCGCATCATAATATTCGCCTATGGCAAGGTGCTTCTCGGCCTTCTTCAGGTTCTTCTCGGCTCCGCAACTGGCCAGCAGTGTGGTGCCAAGGGCTACGCACAAGGCCATACAAAGGGTGCTGCAAAGGGTGCCCCAATGGGGCTTATGGTGATGATATTGCATATACATAATGTAGCAAAAGCTTTTACTATAATAATAGGTGTACGAAAAGAAAACGAAGAAAACACCGTTTTATTGTGCTCACGCAATGCTGTGCAAGGGGGCTTGAAAAGGTAGTCTTGCTAATATCTATTTTAAATTTCGCACACCAATGACATGCTAATAGGTAGAAAGTTTAAAGACTTGTGGAACTTCTGTTATAAATATTTGAAATAGCATATAACGGATAGATAAGAATATCATCAAAGGTTGCAAAGTTTTCTAAAGAAGTACGAACGCCTTTATCTAAATGCTTTATATCTAAGAATATGCGTAAACTCTGCATTGAACCACGCGTACCCGATTTTACCTCTATAGGATAAATCGTGCCATTAGAAGAAACAACATAATCTACCTCTGCATTAGAGTCTTTCTTTTCTCTATGCCAACAATACAGATTATCGTTCAGATAGAGAGGACGATTTTTTACCAATTCGGTTCCCACAAATACTTCAGCCAAAGCACCACGATTAACAAGCCTAAGATCATTTGAAACAAGAACATCGGTTAAGTCAAGTTCAAGCACACGTTGCAACAAACCTGTATCCATGAAAATATATCGTTTATATTTTTCCTTTGCTTCGGCAAAAAGAGGTACCCCATTACTATCGGTATGTACCACCGAATAAATCAGCCCTGCCATGCAGAGCATTTCTAAAGCCTCTTTAACAAGAGGTGTGCGATAACCAGTATCGACCTGTGTATAAACGAATTTTCCTTGTCCTTGCAAAGCAACAGAACGAAGCACATCTTTCAATAACCCTACTGGTATCTTGTCATGATATTTTTTAAAGTCATCTTGATAAGAGATGACCAATTCGCTCAATATCTGTTGACATTCTAACATATTTTCAGTCTCAACATACCTTGAGACACACTCGGGCATACCACCAATTACCAGAAAAATGCGAAGAAGCGCTAACGCCTTAGAATGTATAAGGTCGGGCAACGGGTTCTCGGGAGTGGCATGGGCTACCATGTCTGATAAAGACTTTTTACCAAGAGCCCATAAAAACTCTTGAAAGCTAAACGAATACATAAACAATGAACGTATTCGGCCTACACCAAAAGAGGGTAAATCACGAAGAGCAAACTCTAAAAGTGAACCCGCCGCTATAACATGCAACAGGGGCATCTTTTCATAAAAATATCGTAATTTGTTGATTGCTGCAGGACAAGCTTGTATCTCATCTAAGAACAGCAATGTGTGGCCTTCTTCAATAGGAGTGTTGAATATTACCGATAGCTGTTGGCAAATTTGCAGCGGAGAGAGACCTTGCTCAAACAGAGAGTGAATGTCAGTCCACTCATTTAAATCAATCTCTACATAATATTTAAAACGCTCAGATAAATGTCGCACAGCAGAAGTTTTACCCACCTGCCTTGCGCCACGCAACAAAAGAGGCTTTCTGTGCTCACTTTCACTCCACTTTATTAATTCCGTATCAACATATCTTTCTAAGTATTTCATATTCAATACTATTTTATATTTTCGGTAGCAAAGATACTAAAAGTTTGACAAAAATCGGTATCTAACAATTGCTATTTTATTACAAAATCGGTATCTAAGCAGCAGTAAAAGAAAAAAAATAACATAAATTTGCATTATTCAATATAAAATCACTAACTTTGCACCCGACTTACAGAGCGTAAGTTAAGGGGTGTCCGATATTTCGGGCTGAGATTATACCCTCAAACCTGATCCGGATAATGCCGGCGTAGGGATTGAAAAGGTGCCTAACAGCGCCCCTTTTTATGTTTTTATATTTTCAGGTTAATTACTTCAACATGAAACAAATTATGAGCATTGCGCTGATGTCGGCTTGCGGACTTTCCGCACAAACCGTTACAGCGCAGAACGCCATCGACACCGTGAAGGTGCAACAGGTGGCCGAAGTGGTGGTTAAGGGCGTGCGTGCCACAAAAAACGCACCGTTTGCCGTAGCCAACATTAACAAATCAGAATTAAAAAACTTCTCAACAAGTGGTAAAGAGCTGCCCTTCTTGTTCAGCCGCACACCGGGCGTAGTGGCTTGGAGCGACAATGGTACAGGCGTGGGCAATGCCTCGTTACGTATTCGTGGTGCCGCTGGCAGCCGCATCAACGTTACCCTCGATGGCGTATGCCTCAACTCGCCCGAAGACCAGTCGGTGTTCTGGGCGAACATGAACAGCTACAGCGCACTGATGGGTAGCGCGCAGATACAGCGCGGTGTGGGTACATCGACCAACGGCGACGGCGCCTTTGGCGGTAGCATCTCGTTTGCTACAGCGGCCCCCTCGCTCATTCCTACAGCCGAGCTCACTGGCTCATACGGCTCGTTTGGAACCTATAACACAGGCATCAGCTTCTCAACAGGCTTGCTGGGCAAGCACCTGATCTTTGATGGTGCCTACCACGAGAGCGCCACACAGGGTTATGTAAATGCTACCGATGGCCGCGCAGGCTCTTACTATGGTGGCCTTACTTGGCTGGGCGACAACTTCCAAATTCGCTATAAAAACATTGGCAACTTTGAGAAAACGGGCCAGGCATGGAACGGTGTGATGACCAGCGACTATAACACCAATGGCTTGTTCCCCAACATTCACTCGTACAAAGACCTGTGGGAAGCCGGACTGGGACGCGTAAACACGCTGGTTGAAGACGTGGTATACGACCCCGCTGGATGGGCTGCTGGCAACTATCAAACACAGCGCTACACGCTGCGCAACGGTAGCAAGTGGCAGCACACCACCGACAACTTCTATCAGAACCACAACATTCTCTCGGCAGCATGGACACCGTCGGCACAGTGGAGCCATAACTTGGCCCTGCACTACACCTACGGCCAGGGCTACTATAAGGAACTGAAGCACCAAACCTCGCTGGCTAAGAAGTTTGGTTTGCCCGAAGACAAAGATTATAAAGACGACGCCATTCGTAAGAAAGGCTTGACACAGAACGCCTACGGACTGGTGTATAACGTAACCTTTAAGAACGACAACTGGGACGTAATAGCAGGTACCAACCTGCAGCGCTTCTCTTGCAACCACTGGGGTTACCTTACCTACATTGGCAACCAGGCTCTGGAGCAGAAGTATTTTGACAAGAACGGCAAGTATAAGTATTACGACTCGGATGCCGACAAGAACGACTACAGCGCCTTTATCAAGGCTACCTATAACTTCTTAGAGCACTGGAACGTGTTTGCCGATGTGCAGTATCGCCACGTAGACTATACTACCGACGGACTGAACGACAAGTTTGTGAAGAAAGACGGCAAGTATGTTAACTATGTACTGAACGTAGACGAGAAGTTTAACTTCTTCAACCCCAAGGCTGGTATCAGCTATACCAACGGTGCACACAAGGCTTACGCTTCGGTAGCCATGAGCAACCGCGAGCCCGAACGCAACAACTATACCGATAATGGTAGCTTCGATTTCCCCAAAGCAGAGAAGCTGATCGACACCGAGTTTGGCTATCAGTATACTGGCAGCAACTGGTTTGCTGGCGCCAACTTCTACTATATGAGCTATGACAACCAGCTGGTGCAGACGGGTAAGCTGAGCGACATTGGCGAAGCGCTGACCACAAACATCAAAGACTCGTATCGTATGGGCGTAGAGCTGAACGCTGGATGGAGCCCCCTGTCATGGTTGAGCCTGCAAGGTAACGCCGCCCTGAGCCAGAACAAGATTAAGAACTGGGACGAAGAGGTAGAAAGCTGGGACGAAGCTGGTTCGGTACACCACAACCACTACGACAAGTCGACATTGGCTTACTCGCCCTCGGCTATCTTGAATGGCTTTATCGACTTCCACTACCAAGGCTTTGCCGCTACATGGCACACCAACTTTGTAAGCAAGCAGTATGTTGACAACACTGAGAGCGACGAGCGCTCACTGCCCTGCTACTCGCAGAGCGACCTGCACCTGAGCTTCCAAAGCGACGTAACAAAAGCTGCTGGCATCAAAAACGTGAAGTTGGGTCTCGACTTTAACAACATCTTTAACCGCCACTATGCCGCTAACGGCTATACATGGTATGGCTGGTATAACGGCGGACAGCGCTACGCTGCCATGACCTATATGCCTATGGCTGGCTTTAATGTCATGGGACACGTTACTTTGAAGTTCTAGTTTAGTTGACGAGTTGACTAGGAGACGAGTTGACAAGGAGTTTTGCCTCTACAATAGAAGATTATGCGTTATCCTCTTTTAGAGGAAGCGAAGGTAATCTCCTTGTCAACTTGTCTCCTCGTCAACTCGTCAACTTTTAAAAAGCGAAGGTAATCTCCTCGTCAACTCGTCAACTTAAAAAAATGCTTGAATACCTTTCAGCCCATTGGCTCGACATCACCACCACCATTTTGGGCATCATCTACCTTGTGCTCGAATATAAGGCCAGCATAGCCCTGTGGATAGTGGGCATCATCATGCCCGCCCTTGACGTTTGGCTCTACTGGACACACGGCCTGTATGGCGATGCTGGTATGGCCGTTTACTATACCTTGGCCGCACTATACGGTTACGCTGTATGGAAATTTGGACGCAAGCATGGGCAAAAGCAAAGCGGCGACATGCCCATCACACGCATGCCCCGCCGTTTGTATCTGCCTGCCACGGTGGCGTTCTTCGTCATCTGGGCCGCCACCTACTATGTTTTGATAACCTACACCAACAGCACCATTCCCCTGTGCGACGCCTTCACCAATGCCCTGAGCTTTGTAGGACTGTGGGCGCTGGCTCGCAAATATATCGAGCAGTGGGGCTTCTGGATTGTGGTAGACATTGTTTGCTGCTATCTGTATGTGGTGAAAGGCATCCCCTTCAAGGCGGGCCTGTACGGACTGTATGTGGTTGTAGCTGTTTTAGGATATAGGAAATGGAAAAGTATGATGCAGTAATTGTGTGCAACGGAGCATTTCCTACGCATCCGCTGCCCTTATCCATCGTCGACAATGCCTCGTATCTGTGCTGCTGCGATGGCGCGGTACAGGCGGTGCTCAGTCGTGGCACAAAAGCTCCCGACGCCATTGTGGGCGACGGCGACTCGCTGCCCGAGGCGCTGAAACAGCAGTATGCACACCTCTTGCATCTGGAAGACGAGCAAGACTATAACGACATGACCAAGGCCACCCGCTTCTGTATGCAGCGCGGCGCACGAAAGATAGCCTACATAGGAGCCACGGGCAAACGCGAAGACCACACGCTGGGCAACATCAGTTTGCTGGCCTATTATGTGCAAACCTTGCACATACGCCCCACGCTGTACACCGACTATGGCACCTTTCTGCCCATTCAAGGCACGCAAAGCTTTGCATCGTTTAAAGGACAACAGGTGAGCCTGTTCAACATCGACTGCACCGAGATGCAAAGCACTGGTCTGAAATGGCCCGTGTTTGCAGCCAAAACATGGTGGCAGACATCGCTGAACGAAGCCCTTTCTGACCAGTTTAGCATCACGGCCAACGGCACCTATCTGGTGTTTCGCACCTACAAGGCGAAGTAGAAAGGAAGAAGAAAAAAGGTTACAAAAAGCCGCTTATCACGATTATTGTTTATCGCGATAAGCGGCCTTTTTGGTTTAATGACTATTGTGGCAGAGTGATTTTAAAGTCGGCACTCTCGAATTCGGGGCCATCACTATGTATAGAAGGATATATAATAGAGCGAAAAAAGTAAAAAAGGGAGAGATGCCAGGTGTAGCATCCCCCCCCCTCGAGTGAGATATTTATTATAGACCTATGAATAGTATCTCTATTTTAATAATAGATTATCTCTATTTTAATAATAGATTATCTCTATTCTAATAATAGATTATCTCTATTCTAATAATAGATTATCTCTATTTTAATAACAGATTATCTTTTCAAGTTAGGATTCTTTTCAACCTCATCGGTAGGATAAGGACAGTAGATGGTAACGCCTTCAACCCAGTTGGTATTGCTAATGGCTACGCTCTCCTTAGCCTTATACTCCTTACCATTGGCATCAACGTGCACAACGATTTCGGGGTTCTGAACGCGATAGTCGAAGTTCTTCTTCAGCTCGTTCATACGCAGCTCGTCGGCGCGGCGAGTAACCATCTGTGTCCACTGTCCAGCAACCTCCCATCCGTGCTCGATGTAGCAAGCCTCGGCCAGCTGATCGGCGTTCATGGCGTCGATGTTAACCTTTGTGCCATTGCTCAAGGTAACGTTCATATAGTCGGTAACGGCACGCTGGCGAACTTCCTTCAGACAGTTCTTAGCGAAGGTAAGGTCAGCAGCCCCCGAGCGAGCAGCGCTCTCAGCATACCACAGCAGCACCTCAGAGTAGCGTACGAGGCGATGACGACGACCGTTGGTCATGTTCATATAGTTAGGCTTGGTGTAATCGTAGGGTGCTTCCAGCTGTGTCCATGGGTCGCCTTCAACACAGTTTACAGTATAGATAGAGAACATGGGGTGATATTCGGCCACCTTCTTTTCGCCCTTATCGTTGAGTTCCCACCAGTCGCACATACCAGTGATGGTAGCATCTTTCTGGAAAGTGATTTTAGGAGCATAGATAGCGTCTTTACGAGGTCCTTCTGGGAAGCGCTTCCAGAAAGCAATCTCCCCCCAAGAGTCGCCCCAACCACCATCGCCGAGGCTCTCGAAACGGTTACAAGAAGTGAGCTCCGAGTCGTGATCCCAAGAACCGCAGTTCCAGTTGTTGTCAATACCCACGAGTGTTTCCTTGTTATAGTTGTGGCCCATTGAGTAAACATGGCTCCAAACGGGGTCTACATAGAAACCATATGTACCGTTTTTATCAATCACCTGCTTAGCCTTATCAGCAGCAAGCTTATAATATTCGGTACCCTTGTTCAGCGGATAGCCAGCCATCGCCATATACACGGCCGAGAGTGTAGCTTGTGAAGCCTGCTTGGTAATCCAAGCGTCGATGCCATCGTGATGACGCGGAGCCTCTGAGTAAGAGGTAGGCAGCAGGCTCTCGGCTTCTTTCAAGTCTTTTACAATCTGTGCATAAACAGCGTCAACACTTGATGGAGCCATGGTTTGCAGCTCGTTAGCAATCTCTGTTGTTGAAGCGGTCTTCAAGATCAGGGGCACAGGACCAAACACGCGCACGAGGTAGAAGTAGCCATAAGCACGCCAGTAGAGAGCGTTGCCCAGCGCCTCAGCATAATTTTCTTTTGCCAGTGTGGTCTTTGCAGCACCATCAATGATAAAGTTGGCAGCCTTAATCATGTTATAGTGCAGGTTCCAAGCGTCGGTAACGCCCTTGTTACCACCATCTGAACCGAAGGCATCGAGGGCAGCCACAGCCTGCTTGTTTGATGCAGGGTTAGCCGTCATATCATCGCCCTGCCACTGTGGGTACATGGGGTTCGTCCACGACTGTGTTTGGTTAATTTTCTCGTAAAGAGAGTTAGCTGCCAGATCAAAGTCTTGTACAGCTGAGAAATAAACATCGCCTGACAATACACCCTTGGGTTTCTCCTCAAGGAAATCGCTACAAGAAGTAAGCACCGATGCAGCGAACAGGCAAGCATAAAATATCTTAGATTTCATATTGTTTCGTTTTTTTTTGTAATTAGTAGTTGATAGTTTAGAAGCTCAAGCGTACGCCGAAGGTGAAGGTACGGGGGTTAGGATAAGCACCCATGTCGATACCGTTGTTGTTGTCGACGTTTGCATCAGAGAAGGCGATACCAGCGGGGTCGATACCCTTGTAGCCAGTGATGGTGAAGAGGTTCTGAGCCGAGAATGAGAGACGCACATCGGCAAACTTCATCATTGAGCGAGGCAGTGTGTAAGCTACGCTGATGTTCTCGCAACGGAAGTAGTCGGCGTTCTCAAGCCACTTAGACGAGTTGCCATAGCTCTTGCCCTTACCATAAGTAGGCATGGTTATACCCACCTGTGAGAAGTAGTCCTTATCAGTAACAAAAGGAGAAGCACCAGGTGTGCTGTTCATTGAGTAGCGCACAAGGTTCAAACGCTTAGCACCAAAGGCGCCATTGAAGAAGGCGTTGAATTCCCAGTTCTTGTATGTGATGGCGTTGTTCCAACCTACGGTTACATCGGGGTTAGCGTGTCCGAGCACGAAGCGGTCAGTATCCTTGTTAGGATCAGCGGTCTTTGTGCCATCAGCCTTGTAGTACATATCAACAAAATGTCCGTCAGCGTTTTTCTCTACACCTGCCCACTTGAAGCCATAGAATGTACCAATGGCCTCACCCTTGGTGATGATGGTACAGGGGTCAACCGAACCAGCCGATGGTTTCTCACCATAAAGACGTGGGCTCTGAGCGGTAAGCTTCGTAACCTCGTTCTTCAGGTAGCTGGCGTTGATGGTGGTTGTCCACTGGAAGTCTTTAGTCTGAATAACGTATGCTGTAACGTTCACGTCAACACCCTTGTTGCTAACCTCACCAGCGTTTGACCAGTATTTAACATCGCCCGAAGACTGTGTAGGTTTCTGGATAAGCAGCGCGTCAGTAGTTTTCTTTGAGAAGAAGTCGATACCCAGGTTCAAGCGTCCTTTCAGCAAGCCGAGGTCAATACCGAAGTCAAGCTGATGCACCTTCTCCCATGTCAGGTCAGGCGTTCCGAGGTCGCCAATCCAGTAACCTGTTGTGTTTGAGCTCATACCATAGTTGAAGCCTAAGGTAGAGAGGCCACCGAGTGTAGAATAAGGAGTGATATCCTGGTTACCGATAACACCATAGCTGGCGCGAACCTTCAAATACTCGATAGAGTTTTTCAGAGGCTCAAAGAACTTTTCGTTTGAAACAGTCCATGCAGCAGCAATAGAGGGGAAGTAGCCCCACTTCTTGTTTTGGAAGCGGCTTGAACCATCAGCACGCAGCGTACCAGTAAGCATATAGCGGTCAGCATAGTTATACATCACACGTGCTACACCTGAGAGCATAGACCACTTTTGATAGCCGTTGCTGGCGTCGCGCGAAGCGGCATCCTTAACGTTCCAATAGCCCAGCAGCTCGTGCACCATGTTGTTACCCTCAATGCCCATGAGGCGTGTTTCGTTGCTGGCAGCCTCCCATACACCTGTAGCTACGAGGTTGTGGTCGCCCCACTTGCCTGCATAGGTAAGGTTGTTGGTGCTCTGCAGTGCCAATACCTGAGCGTTGCTGTTGGTCATAGATGTAGAACCCATCACATACTTAGAGTTCATGGTGTAGGTCTTATAGTCGTTATAATCGACAGCATTGGTTGTGGTGAAGGTAAGACCCTTAGCAATGTTAAACTTCAGGTCGACATGTCCGTTCACCATGGTGCGGTTACGGTCGTTCTTATTCTCGTGAATCAAGCCCCAGGGGTTTTTCTCGATACAGTTGAAGGGGTCGTTGTTGTAAGCACCGTTAGCGTTACGAACATCCATAGCAGGCGAGAAATTTAAGCCCACCCAGATGGGGTTGCTTTGGTGCTGACCAAAGCTTGCAGCACCGCTATTTTCGGTGCGTGAGAGGTTAGCATCGGCAGTAAGCTCAAGCCAGTCGAACAGTTTGTTATGAATGTTCAGCTTCACAGCATAACGCTTCGACTGTGTGTCGCGTACCACACCCGTCTGATCCATGTAGTTGGCCGAGAAGTAGGTCTGAGTGTTCTCGTTACCCTTCGATACAGCCACCTTATAGTTCTGTGTAACACCTGTGTGCAGGAGCTGATCCATCCAGTCAACGCCCTTGTCCTTGCCACTGATATAGTCGGCCACACGTGCCTGATCGATGCCCTTATACTGTACCAATGCCTCAGCATACTCTTTTGTGCTCATAACCTCAGGCAGGTGATAAGCGTTAGAGAAGCCGAGCGAAGCATCAAACGTTACCTGTGTAGCGCCAGCCTTACCCGTCTTGGTCTGCACCATCACAACGCCATTGGCACCACGAGCACCATAGATAGCGGTTGAAGAGGCGTCTTTCAGCACCTGAATGCTCTGAATGTCTTCAGGGTTGATGCCCTCAAGACCTGTCTCGCGCACGATACCATCAACAACATACAGCGGGTCGTTGCTCTTGTTTACCGAGCTGGCACCACGTACACGAATTTTCATAGCACCACCAGGCACACCTGACGAGGTTACCTGCACACCCGACATACGTCCGTTCAGGGCGTCTTCAACGCGAGCTACAGGCTGATCTTTGAAACTCTTGCTATCCATTACGGCTACCGAGCCAGCCAAGTCGGCCTTCTTTACGGTACCGTAACCAATGACGATGGTTTCTTCCAGCATGCTGGCATCGTCTTGCAGTGTGATGTTCAACGGGCCACCATTCCAAGTAATGGTTTGCGTTTTGTAACCGATAAATGATACAGTTAGTTTAGCACCTTTCTTAAGATTAGAAAGTTTAAAATTACCGTCAATGTCGGTAACTGCGCCGCCGGCCTGTCCTTCAATGCGAATAGTGGCACCAATAACGGGGTCACCAGTAGCATCAAGCACTGTACCTGTACACGAGTTTTCCTGCTGCGTAGCAGTAGCAATGGTGCTATTGCTTGCCAACGCGGGAACGGCGCAAAGAGGTGACATTGTACCTAAAAGAGCCGCGAAATAAAAATTCACTCTTTTGTTCATAGATTTTTGATATTTACTATAGTTATTTAAATTGGTTATTTTGTTTTAAAAAGGGGTTGTCCTTTTCGTTGTTTGATAGGTTCTTTTCCTTTGGTTCTATATTGTTTCTTGGTTTTATTTTTTGGTTCTATCTTGTTTTTTGGTTTGTTTTAGCTATTCAGCGACATCATGGGAGCAAGGGCAAACTCGTGAACTGTTGAACACAATGTAAAGCTCCATTTGTTTTTCTTCAAATCGTTTCGTTGGATGCTCTTGCAGCCCAGATGTCACCGTCTCTTCATTTGGTTAATTTTTCACACATTTATCAACTTATTCAAAAGAGAGTACAAACCGTTTTCGTTTCCTCATCTTATCCTATCGTTGCTAATGTTTATATCAATCTTGTATACCAACACATTTTGTTAAATGATTGTTTCGAGATCGACGTTTAATATAGTTTGGTAACTATTCAGCGGTAGCGCTGCGCCCTTAATCCACGATTGAAATATACTGCAAAAAGACCTATAAAAAGACAAAACAAAGTGTCTCAATTTCTTGCGTATGTGGGATGTTTTTCGTATCTTTACACCTATGAAGGAGCAAGTTACGGACATATCAAAAGTGCTGCAAGACATGACGGCAGAGATGCGGTTGATGCGTAAAACCATCGATCAGCAATATGCTGAGATAGCCAAACTTAACCGTAACATAGAAGCTCTGAATCGTCAAATACGCAAGAAGGACGAAGAAAATGCAAGACTTAAAGAGCGTCTGTCTAAA
>ENA-ORNT01001005-ORNT01001005.1-human-gut-metagenome-genome-assembly--contig:-NODE-1005-length-19608-cov-4.746995_pt1 | contig 19608 bp, 13 predicted proteins | sample MGYA00242120_ERZ509032 | MGnify/ENA primary metagenome ERZ509032 (study PRJEB26280, sample SAMEA2338729) | human gut metagenome | biome: human gut; feature: human-associated habitat; material: faeces...
GGCTCCCAGGTAGAGGTGACCAAAAAGGGGTTTATCAATGTTCATATGATCTTTGAACAGAACAAAAGGAATATGACACGATATGGCACACCTTACGGAGATATTCTGATCGGTATTGATACAGGGGATATCAGGATCATTGAAGATGAGGACAGTATCCATGTGGATGTGGATTACAGCCTGGAGGCCAACTATGAGCATATGGCAGACTGCAAGCTGGAAATGAATATCAGTCCAAGAGAAGAAATGCTGGAATTATAAAAGCTGCCGGTCAGAGGCAGACAAAAAATAGTAATAAAAAGCCTGATGCAGAGGAATGCACCAGGCTTTTAAAGTGTGGTTAATTCATAAAATTATTTAACAGGCTTGGCACCGGCCTTTTCCTGTGCCTTCTCAACCATATTTTTGAAGAACCCCTTTTTCTTCTTCTCTACAACAGGCTGTTTTCCATGAAGTCCTTTTACCTCAGTGATGTAGATACCGCTGACAACGGCTTTGACTTCCTTTTTGACAGGAATACTGTCAAAAATCTTCTCATCACTGACAAGAGAAAGGATCTGGGGACCAACCTTAGCCTTCACAATAGGAAGCTTGCTGCCCCGCATAAGCTTCGGTGTCTGGTCGATGACAACCTGCGGAAGTCCCGAATCTTTCAGACGCAATCGCTTTTTATCGATGATCAGCATGGAGACGGTCTGGGAGTTGGCTGCAAGCTGCGCCTCCTGCTCGTCTCTCTTTTTCTGTGCCTTTTTGCCGAGAAAATATAATACGATCAAGCCGACAATGAGGACGGCAAGCAGAAGGGGTATTATCTGTGAGATATATTTCATTGCTGCTTTGTTTTATTGTTATGTGACGACTGGGGTTGTTGCGAGCCTTTAGGCGACTGCGGCTGGTATTGCAACAGAGGCTGTGCGCCCTGTCCGGACTGTTGTGGCTGTCCTGTATGCTGTGACTTGCCAGACTGTTGGGCAGCGCCCTGCTGCGGCATATTATTCTGCTGCGGCTGTCTGCCCTGCGGCTGCTGCGGCTGTGTCACCCTTTCCTTTCTTAGCAGGTGGCGGAAGTGCTGCATAGTCTTTCGCCATGTAAAGCCGACTCCGAACTCCTGTGTGGTACCTTCGAGCCAGTCATAGGAGTTGTTGTCGTAGAAGAGACGCAGGTATTTGTTTGACGTGTCGCCGAGACGATACTCAAAGGTAACGTTATCGAAGAACGACTCGTTCTGGTTGGGGTCTTCAGCTCCCGATGATACTTTTCCACCCACAATAATCTTCAGTCTGTTGTTCCAGAAGCGTTTTGCAAACTTGAAGGAATAGTCGGTGTGCATATTTCCTGAAGCATCCGTAGAGTTGTCTATGCCGAAACTCAGGTCGAGCGTACGCAGAGCGTTACCCGTAATACTGTTTATCTCGCTCTGCAGGAATGAGCTGAGGGCGCTGTTCATGGAGAATCCACCGGTATTGCCATCAGCAAGATACATTCCCGTGGTAAGCATCGTGACGGCGAGCTTTCCTCTCTGCTCCACGCTCATAGCCTGCAGCTCATTGTGCAGCGACATATCCTCAGGAGCATCGAGAGTAAACTCAAGACCCATATCATTGAGAGTCCTGGTGATAACCACTCCACACTTGAAGAGTACGCTTCTGCCCTGCTTTCCATCGGTGCCAACAGTGGCTTTTGTCTCCTCCGTGGCGGTGATGTTTAGTTTAGGATTCATTATGTCGCCGGTAAACTCTATATAGCTGCCGTTCTCTATGGTGAACGTCTTCAGCGGTATTACCGGCAGGGCGTATTTCATCTGACCGTTGTTGAGGGTATACTTTCCGCTGAGTCGCAGTTCGTTAAGCGGGTCGTATGTCATACGCAAGTCACCGCCTCCCATAAGGTCGATGTAGTTTGAATGGTCGGCATTGAGGTAACACATGACATGCGCACCTTGGTCTACATTTACAGACACGTCCATATCAAGACCCGTCAGCGGCGGATGTACCACGCTCTGCTGCGTAGAATCATTCAGGCTCACAAACTTCACGAGTCCTTCCATCTGATTGTCTGTTGTAAGAGGCGAGTCCCTGAGGATATATGCCACGTCGGTATTGCCAAGCACATTGAGTCTGCCTCGCATCTTCAGATTGTCGAGACGTCCTCTAACGAAGCCGAAGAAGTCAATGTACGCCTTACCGAACGCTACGCTTCGGTAGTTCTCCTTCGAGTTGATAAGCTGGTAGTTCTTTGCCCTCATCCTCACGTCCATCATTATGCTGTTGAGGTCGGCAAAGTCTATGTCACCATATATATTAAGAGGGTTGTCGTTGTGGCCGTAAACCTCGAAGTTCTCGAAAAGCAGCTTGCTGTCAACCACCCGTACGGGGTCGTTGCTGAATCTGAGCGTCACGCCGTATGGAACACTTACGAGAGATGTGGAGTCGAGATACATTTCTCCGTTGACAACCGGCTTGTCGAGCGACCCTCTGATTGAAATCTTGCCGTCGGCATCGCCTTCAAAGCCGAAGAGCTGTTGTGGTATGAATCCGTTTACGAGCGAGAGAGGCAAATGGTCGGTATTCAGTTCGGCATCTATAACGCCCTTTCCGGCAGGATGATACGTGCCGATGAGCGTTGCCACCTTTGTATCGTTGCTGAATAGCATGGCATCGATATAGTGGGTGCCGTCGTCTTTCGGCATATAAACGAATTCGGTGCTTACATCACCCATCGCACATCCCTCGTAGGTCATCTTGTCTACTGAGAGGTTTGAAGATACAGTAATCTGACTTTCCGTCTGTATGGCATGGAAGTCACCGTTCATCTTTCCCGTAATCCTCGGCAGATACGGCAATACGGAGGTTATCTTGGAGAGGTCGAAGTCGTTGAGACTGACGGTAACATCCTGCAACGCCTCCAGATTGTCATCGTCGGTATACACCTGCAATCCCGTACCGTCTGGAGCACGCAGGTTTAGCTTTGCCGACACTCTGCTATCGTCAGACAAGAAGAGATAGTTATCATCGTTGGCAGAGAACTTCTTGTAGCCAAGCACTATATCATCGGTCAGCAGATGCAGTCGTGCGCCGTTATCTTCGAGCGATGCCGTAGCTCCGAGCTTGACTCCAAGACGCTCCTTGGCATCGTATACGCTGACATCAAGACCTGCTCCGCGCTCAAAGAGATAGCCTTCGAAGAGGGCGTTGAAGACATACTGCGGATTGTTGCGGGCATTGCGTACCTGTCCGTTGTAGGTACAGTTCAGCGAATCCGACACTATGTTGAAGCGTATAGTGTCGAGACGCACGTCTGCCGCCGTAAGTTCGTCAAGTTCCATTGTACCGTTCACTCCCGAAAGGGCGGACGTGTGCATATCCATATTAATGCTCTTGAAGGTGTAGCCGGAGTATTTCAGGAAACGGCTGAACACGTTCTCCTTACCCGACGTAAGTCTTATGTCGGCTTCGGGCAGCGACTGTCGCAGAGCGATATAGTCGATACGCCGCTCGCTTAAGTTCTTGGAAAGAATGCCTGTGAAACTGTCAAGCTTCGAAAGCAGACTTCTGTATCCTCCGCCGGCATTCATATTCAGATAGAAGTCGCCACAGTCTACAAGAGCACGGGTGGTGTCGCGGTCGGTGAGGATGTCGAACGTTATGTTCAGCGGACGGTATGTCTTTGCGGAGTCAATGATAGTGACGTCGCTCGTACCTCCACGCAGCATATAGCGTTCTTTCATATCCGTGGCAACATCGAAGTGACAGCAGAAAGAAGCCTTGAGAGGTCCCTTGACGAGTCCGAGCTTGTAGAGGTCGGCACGGTTGATGTCGGCAGACAGGGTGGCATCCACCTTCTTGCTGTTGATAAGACCATCTACGCTGACGAGACCGTCAAGCAGGTCGTTACTGCTGTTCAGCGAGGCATGCAGTATGCCGTCAGTCAGCTTTGCCTTGGCATTTATGTCTGAGAGATGATAATTGTCGTAGATAAACTTCTGCACGTCGGCACTTGCATCCACCGTCATGCCTTTCGACATAGGGTCGGTGCCTCTGCCGCTTACGGTGAGGTCTCCGCTGAAGTCTTTCATACCCATAGACGGAAGGAAATGCTGAAGTTGCAGCCCTCGTGCCGTAACCTTGGCTGTGTATGCCATCTTTGGTATGTTTAAGCTGCCTTTTGCCTTTACAGAACCACCGCCATCACGCATCGTAAGGTCGGCAACATATACCTGGTTGCCGTCTGTCTTCACGTTTCCGCCAAGGGCTATTCCGGATGGTATACGTGCAGGGCCAAGGGCATCCTTGCCGGCAAGAGCCGTAAGGAATCCTGTATTATATGCCGTCGCCTTGAAGTTGATGTCTGCCTTCAGGCGTTTTGTATCTGTAAAGTTTGCTGCATAGCCGCTGGCATTTACCTTCATGGCTGATGGAAGTACAATGTTGAGCAGGCGGAAATCCATGCGTTTCATGTTTCCACTCAGCACGGTATTTACCATCATCGGTTTGTCGGGCCACGCATTGCGAAACTGCTTCGGCATTCCGTCCATGAAGCGCATGATGTCTCGCTTGGCAAACGAAGCGTCTGCCGTAAGCTTTAGCTTGCCCGGACAAGAGTCGCTGAAGGCATTCATATCCATGTCGAGCCTTGCCTTCAGCCAGGAGTCGGGCGTATGGAGAACAAACTTAGGCAATGACAGCCGCAGAGAATCCATAAGAACAAGACCGGAGGCATTGCGAATCTCTATTCCTTTGCTTTCCCTAAAGGCACAGTTGCGCAACGTTAGCGACAGTTGTGGAGCCATAAAGTGCAAGGAGTCTATGCCTATCGCCACTTTCTCAAGAAGGATATGGTTAGGGTCGATGAAGCCTTTCCTATGCGGTTCGAAGTTGTTGTTGTAGGCTATGTTTCCATCCGTAATGGCGAAATGCTCCACGTCGTAGGAGTTACGGAAGAGGTCGAAGTAGCCGTTACGGGCTTTCGCCTTGCCGAGAAAAGCCTTTACGGCAAGGGTGTCGCCTGGCATGTGTATGTCGGCAGTGGTGTTTTCCACATTCAGTTTCTCCACCTTTATCTTCCAATAGGTTGGTGTCTTTGAGGTATCAGGCGGCACAGTGTCGCTGAGTTCCACCTTTACGTTGGCATCCTTGAGCAGAGCATCGTCAACGTTTACCGTCTCCTTGCCCCAATCTATGCCGTGGCTCTTCACGGAGAGTCTGCCGATAGTGCCTTTCACACGTGCCTCATGGATAAAGTCGGCAGTGTTCATCTTCACACGGGTGAAGTCAAGCCGGTCAATATCTACCTGCTGACGGAACAGCGGCAAGAGCCTGACGCTCACCGTAAGATTGCCCACATCTGCCACGGTGTCTCTCACCTGCGGCAGGGAATCGTTGCGCTGAATCATCTTGAAGCCGTCGATGCTGAGGTCGAGAGGGAATGACAGACATACATGTTCCACGGCAATCTGCTTGCCGGTCTTCTCTGAAGCATAGCCGGCAACGGTCTTCACCGCCCAGTTCTGTACCGGCGGAACATACAAGAGTACGGATAATATTATAAAGAGGACGAAAGGTGCTGCCAAAGCCACCCCACCCCATTTTATGGTTGTTTTCAGATTTCTTTTCATGTCATGCCTAATATTTACCCATTGAGCATATATGTAAATCAGGGCAAATATAAGAATTTTATTCCTTAATAGCTATAGTTTAAGGGGAAAAAGCACAACACAACGCCTTATATTAACCAAACGAGCACAATATAAGGTATAAAACAACGACAAATGATTAAGGAACGGGGATTAGGAAAGGATGTATCTGCAAGCCCCAACCTGCATTACATCCCGCTAACCGCCATTCGTTAATCACTTGCCGTTTATCAGAATTGCTCAAGTATCTCTATTCTCTTCTTCGTGTCCGGATGGGTACTGAACAGCGATGAAAGCATACTCATAGCACCACCGGCAGACAGTTTCTGCGGATGGATGATGAACAGCTGTGCCACATCATCACGCTTTACGCCCTGCAGGCCAGGGTCGCCGCTTATCTTCCTAAGGGCTGAGGCGAGTGCAAGCGGATTGCCACACAACTCGGCTCCACCGGCATCTGCCATATACTCGCGCTTGCGACTGATGGCAAAGCGGGTAAGGGCTGTGAACAGATAAGCTATGGCACAAAGCACATAACCGATAATCAATACCAGGACGACGGCGATTCCGCTGCCGCGGTTGTCGTTATCATCGTCGCTGCTCACCACATGACCGCCGCCGCCAAACCACATCATGTTGTAAATCATCTGCACAATGATGCTCATCACCGTGGAGACTATTCCTACAAACACGATGCTTGTAATCAAGAGCTTGGTGTCGTGGTTGCGGATATGGGTCAGCTCATGGCCCAGCACACCGGCAAGCTCATCATCATCAAGCAGTCTGAGAAGTCCGGTGGTCACCGTCACGGTGTATGACTTTCTGTCTATTCCGCTGGCAAAGGCGTTGAGCTGCGGGTCATCAACGATGTTTATCTTCGGCATATCCATGCCTGCCGCCATGGTCAGGTTCTCCACGATATTATATACTCTCGGATTCTCCTTCCTGCTAAGCGGACGGGCTCCTGTGGCAGCACGAACCATCGAGGCATTAAAGAAATAGGCTATCAGAAACCATATTCCTACTACACCAATGACCCACGGCACGGCATTTACGAAATAAGCATTCACCGTTTCTGCATTGAACTGATGCACCAGCTCTCCATATTGGTCATAATACCCGTTTCCAAAATAATTCAGCAGGGCAAAGAATGCCCATACCACACCGAGAATTATCAACGGAAACATCAGCAGCAACAACAGGGTCATCCTGTTGTTGCGACTGATCTGGGTTTGCATTCCTACATATCTCATATATTAAAATGTAGTATTAGAACTTAATCTCCGGTGCCTTCTCCATTGCTGCTCGACTCTCCTGTGGAACCTCAAACATAAGTTGGCGTGAGAATCCGAACATCTTGGCGAATATATTGCTCGGGAAGGTCTCCACGGCGTTGTTGAGTTCACGGGTAGCAGAGTTGAAGAAGCGGCGAACGGCTGCAAGCTTGTTCTCGATGTCGGCAATCTCACCCTGCAGCTGCATGAAGTTCTGGTTTGCCTTCAGATCCGGATAAGCCTCAAGAGACACCTTCAGTCCGGCAAGCGCACTGGTCATCATGTTGTCTGCCTGTATCTTATCATTTATGGTCTGAGCACCCATAGCAGCAGTACGGGCTTCCGTTACTCTCTGCAGCACTTCACGCTCATGTGTGGCATAACCCTTTACCGTAGCCACAAGCTGCGGTATGAGGTCACAACGCTGTTTGAGCTGTACATCGATGTTTGCAAAAGCATTCTCGCGGTTGTTGCGCAGCTTCACAAGGTTGTTATAAATACAAACTGCCCATATCACGAGCACTGCCACCACTACTAAAATCACAATTACTGTTGTTGACATAATTCTTCTTTTTTTTATGCCGCCGCATCTGCACGTGGCTTTCAACGGCGACTGATTAATAATGTTATCTATATCTAATACGTTGTACGTACTAAATACACTACAAATATACAACCAAAAATTTATTCCGCCACTGCTTTTTAAGTAAAATTCAGAAATTAAGACAAGATGTCTCAGTACTGTCATTCTGAGTCAACGGCTTTCTAAAGTTCATAAAAGCATCTATTTTTTAAGAAATTTATACACACAAGAAAACACATTACAAAAAAGAGCAGTAAGAAGCCCCGATTTGACCGTTTTTAGAAAGTTACCGACTTTCTATGAGAAATTGACGTACTTTCTTATTGAAAGTCTATCAACTTCTTTTTTCATTCCTATTTATGATTACCAAGAAAGGCTATTTTTATAATGTTTTATTAACACAGAACCCACTTTTGTTAAAGGACTTTAATCCAAATCGGTCATTAGGACGTTTAATGTATCTTTTGCCTGACTGCTTGCTGTCTTTTGCCTAAAAGCCAGACAAAATCCAAGCATTCCCTAATGACCGATTTGGGTTTAATACCGAAAAGTCGTCAAGCCGAGACCCGTAAAGGGTCGGAACCTGGCGACTTACTTATTTATAATTTTCCAAAACTCGTGAGATTTGGTCCGGCAGGAAAGGACAAGCCTTCTGCCATCGGAGAGCATTACTCTCATCTGAGATACGACATAACCTTGTTATAATACTTCTGCGTTCCGCGGACTGTATATTTCATACCCCCATTCCATGAACGGATTGCCTTCTCAATATTATTTTCAAGATTATAATACGACTGGAGAAGAAGGAACATCTCCTTTGACTTTGCAATATTGAAACGGTCTTTCAATGAATAACGCTTCTTGCTCTTGCGAGCCTTCAGTATTATATTGCACTGCGCTACACAAATCGGTGTAATCTGCATTGCTCCGCATGAATTTCCGCTTACGGCATTAGGATTGCCTCCGCTCTCCACCTGAATGATAGCGTTCATCACTGGCTCCCAGTCAAAAGTTCCATTTGTTGTTGGTTCGTCGCCAGCCGCAAAAACCGCGAAAGGCAGACACATTAATAATACGACTAATACAAATTTACTCTTTTCTAAAAACTTCATAATTGTTTGTTTTTGGCATCTGGGCAGTAATAGTCGGGCAATACAAAAACTCAGACTAATACATTGAACATTATCTGAACATTAATCCCACGGAAATCAACTTGAATAAGAGAAAAAACTGTTGAAAACCTGGATACCAGTTAAATACTATGGCAAAACGAGCTTGAACAAAACGTAAGCGGTTATGCCGTTTTTCTTAATTCGGGTGCAAAGGTAGTAATAATAATTGACATGGGCAAGCTTTCAAACGAAAACCTGCCCATTTTGTAAACAATTTAATAATGGAAAACAGTTTTTAATATACTGTCTTCTTACCTTTATGTATATAAATCTGTCCGCGTACAAGGCTTCCTACCTTCTGTCCAAACAGATTATAATAGGAATTATCCTCGCCGTCATTGTTCTTCACGACTGGTATTGTTATGCCTGTAGGGTCATCCGGATTGGGACGCGGAGTTATAATATAAGGATTGTCGTCGTAACCCTCCACAAGGTGCAAATCCTCAAACTTGTCTATCTCGGTGGATGTTTCGCCGATAAGTCCGCAATACTGGAACACTCCAGTTGCTACACGGATGAAATCAATATGGTCGAGCGCTACATGCTTGCCGTTCTTGTCTACCGCCCAGTCTATATCGAACGAAGAATACAGCAGATCATTGGCAGGACAGGCATCGACATAACCGTAGGCATCTTCCGAATAGCGGTACTGCACCCAGTAGTCTTTGCCGTCGACATCATACTTTACGGCATTGCGCGGAAGCAATCCTCCACTGAACGTCAGCTTGTCTGCCGTCTCCCACATAGGCCAATAGGTCTGGCGGTGGGCAGAGAGTTTGGGATGATAGCCGGTGGAGTCGCGGGGAGTGCCGTCCTTGTCGGTCCATGAACATTCGTACTTTATGTATTCGTCGTATATGGAGCCTGCCATGCTATGGTCGCCTTTCTCGGCTGTAGGCTTATGATAGGTTATCGAAAAGTCGTGGCACTGGGTGGTATAATACTCCGAACCGGCAAGTTCGTACCACTGGGCTGTATTCACATCATCGCCCACTCCGACATACACGATGCCGGGTTCTATGGAGCCGCCGATGGTATTCTTGCCATAGACGGGGTCGGAAGCGGAGTACATGCCGTTGCCCTTTATCAGGATGTCGGAACCACGCTTGTTCTCTACCGGATGGTCGAACCTGACTGTTATATACCCTCCGTAGGTACCAAGGTGTACAAGGTAGCCATTCTGTGACAGTACTTCCTCACAAGCTTTCAGCACTTGTGCCCGGGTCATGCCTTCCTCCACTTCGGGAAGAACGTTCACAAACTGTCCGGGCGCAGGACAATACTCCAAGACTTCTACCTTTTGCGTCTGTGCGACGGCATTGCCTGCCAGTAAGGTTGCGGCAAATAGGGGAAGTAATAATTTTCTCATTGTGTATATTTTTCTCGATTATATTAAACTGTTATGCGCGGCAAATTTAAGAAATCTATTTATAAACAGGAAACAAAACGTGTTTAAAACACCACTTTCTTTCCGTTATGTATGTATATTTTGCCACGTTGCAGCTTATCTACACATTGTCCGGTCAGCGTAAACCACTTGTCTTGCACATTCGCTGACGTATGCTGTGGCAGTGATACTGACGACGGTTTATTGGGATTAGGACGGGGCGTTATGACGTACGGATTGTCATCATAGCCTGGTATCAGATGCAGATTGGCAAAACCGACCACCTCGGTTGAGGTCTCGCCAAGCCATCCGCAATACTGAAATATTCCCGTGGAAACGCGAACGAAATCTATATGGTCGAGATATACAGGAAATCCTTGCTTGTCTACAGCCCAATCTATATCGAACGACGAGCCTAAACTGTCTTTTGCAGAACAGGCATCCGCATATCCATAGCTGTCTGCCGAATAGCGGTATTGCACCCAATATGTGCCATTACCGCTTTGGTCTATTGCGTTATTGGGCAACCTGCCTCCCGTGAAGGTCAATTCATCTTTATTCTCATACAATGGCCAATAGCTTTGGTTGTGGAAAGTGTTTTTAGGATGGTAACCTGCAGAATCACGCGGAGTGCCATCCTTGTCGGTCCATGTGCATTGCCAACGGATATAGTTGTCGGACTGGCTTTCATCGGACGGCTTATAATATGTTATGCTGAAGTCGTGCATCTCGGAACTGAAATATTCAGATCCGGCAAGTTCATACCACTGGGCGGACTCAGGACTGTCGCCCACTCCAACAGATACTATTCCCGGCTCTATTGAGCCGCCAATGGTCTCATTGCCATAAACAGGGTCGGAAGCGGCATAGAAGCCGTTGCCAAGGACCAGAAAATCTGAACCACGGAGATTTTTTACCGGTTCATCAAACTTTATGGTTATGTAGCCTCCATAGGTGCCAAGCGACACAAGAGAGTTTTGGGCTAACGACATCTGTGCATTCTGGCATACTTCTTCTTGTGTCGTTTCTTCATCGGCTTCCGGCAGTTCGTTGACGAACTGTCCGGGCGCCTGATGGAGTTCTACAACTTTGTAGCCAAGCTCCTGTGCTTGAGAAGTCATACACAGGAGCAATGCCGCAAAAAGTAAGAGCATCTTATTCATAAGAAGTTTCGTTTTAATTTATTCATACCATTCAATATCCGAAATGCCTCCACACTCATTCAGCGTATAAACAATCATACGGTTCTGACTATCGGTAAAGATCCAATATTTGTATGACTTCTCATAATAAGGGCTATCAAGACCGTCGTCTATGGTCAGAGCTATGCCGCTCTTTCCGAATTCGGCACCAAGATTGGTGTCATCAAGCGGCAAGAAACTATAATTGCAGTAATGAACCTTCCTGACAGGCACGGTGCCACCCAAACTGTATGGAACATAGATATTTGCCTTGGGTATGAAAGCAAGCGTAGGTTTGGCGTTTAGATCTGTCTCTATGGCATGCGCTCCGACGTAATCAACTACATTTTCGCCCAATCCATTGGATGAGGAAAGATTATTGGCAAGGAACTTAAGACTGTAATATTGGAGTTGTCCGTTATCTTCGTAGGAAGCATTCTTGGTGACGCTTATCGTAGCCTCTTTCTCTTTTTTCCAAATGCCATCAGCTGTAATAACACCTTTCTTGTTTATAGTAAAGTGATGGGAATACTCGGAGCCATCAACCATACAGGCATGAATAAATCCGTCAAATTTACGGTATTTGGAAAAAGCAATTCCGTTGGAGGGGACAAGATACATACAGGTTCCGCCCTTCCAGACGTTACATTCCGTTATATCATACTGATCGGCAGGTACACCTGGAGCCGATTTCAACTCCGGATACTGGAAGGCTGCTTGCGGATCTGTAGCGGTAAAGTAGTAGTCGGATATGACACTGTTGGCATCAGGACTGTCAAAGCGGTATGCGAAATTGTTTTCCATCTCCTCGGCTGTAGGCTTCTTTGTGCCGACAAGCGCACGACAGGTTATTTTTCCATTGGCTATGGCTGAGCCTGACATACAGTCTGCCTGAACAAGAGTTGTCCCCTCTGAAAGATAGTTCCATGTAGGTGCCGACAAGCTGCCAGTTTCTTTATCTCCGTTATTGGAACGAGAGAAGTTCTTTGTATTCAACACTACGTCTTTGGCTGTCAACAAGTCATCAAAATACTCAACGGTACCTGAAGCTGTATATTTCTGTCCGCTGACACCGGTATAGGTGCCAAGCTGAGAGAACCATTTTGCAACACCTACAACATTGTTCATCCTTGCCCCTGATTCATTGTCTATACCATAGCTCAACACGAGCGCACCATACTTGCCAACATGGGTCGTCTCCTTCCATGCGCAATATGTGTTGGAAGGCAAAGAATACATACCAGTCTCTCCCGTTTCAACCTTATAGAACAACAAGTCAACGACTTCGCCGTACATGCGAGTGTTGTTTGAAGCATCGAGCCTCACATTTTTTACTGTATCCATGACGGTGCCAGAAATGCCATAATCCGTAAAGATCACTTTATCTCCACGCCAACTGAACTTGTTACCACCAGAAAAGCTAAACAGTCCGTTTGAACCAGACTGCAAGGAGCTTACACCTGGTTTCCAGTCTATATCCTTGAGAGTAAGAGGAAGATGCAACACCTCTGCCGAAATATGAATCTTTGAACCTAACGGCAATTCGTATGTCCTGTTGTCATAATATGCCGTAAAGCTACCATTCTCGCCCACCTTAATAGAAGACGTTAACGGTAAAGCGTATTTTTCCAAACCTTTTTCCACGGAAAACATGGTCTGGGCACAGACTGTAGAGAGTGGAAGACCAAACAGTCCGACAATAATCATATATTTATTCATGGCTAATAGTCAAATAATTATAAGGAGACTAACACAGGGACATGGGATACACATCACTGCATTTGCCTCCATACTATCTTTTAATGATTAATTCTTTAGCTCATAGCTATAAGCAAAGTACTTTGCACCTTGTTTGAATACAACAAGGGCAACCTTGTCACCCGTGCTGTCTTTTGCCGTAAAGACTGCAACTCCTGAGAACTCACAAGCGACACCGTCCTTTGAGAATGTCATAGGAGTTGTAGTGGTATCAACAGTAACACCTGGGTTTCCAACATTAGCCGCCATATAATCCTCACAGGTCGTGACAACTGTGAAATCGGTGAATGAGGACAAGTCAGGGAACTCTGCCACACCATTTGCAATAACAGTGCGTGCGCCTTCGTCGTCAAGATCAAGCTTAACCCAAGAGCGGTCTATCATATTGCCGGTGCTTTTTCCGAAATGCTGGATGGCTTCGTCAAGAGTATCATAATTTGTCTTGGTGTCACCCTTCCACTGTTCAAAGACAAGTCCGTTCTGCTCTGCCAGATATACAGGAGTGTATTTGCCAGTAAGCGGACTGAACAACACATACACATCTATCTTCTTTGCACCACCGAAACATGGGGCTTTGCCGAGCGAATAGTTTGTATTAAACGGAACGGCAAAGACATCCGTGTCATCATAGTCTACATCAAGTCTGGCAAACGCCACATAGCCGGAGCCGCCTGACATGGAATATCCATTGCAAACTGTAGACTCTGTTATATCCATACGCTTGTTAAATGCCATACCACCATTTATCATGCCCTGTCCAAGCATAAGATAACTACCGACAGAAGCCGACTTCATCAGATTCTTTGTATAGTAGCCATAGGCTGTGGCTACATTCTTCAGTTGTTCTACTGCCTCTTCCCAATCCATCTTTTTGTCAGATGGTATGCTTGAAGCATCTATCTTCTGCGCCTGATCATAATATGTGGCATATTCTGCAAACTCTTTGTCTGACTTAAAGGAATACAACGATGTTGTGCTACCGATAGCGTCCTCGGCATATTGACCTGCCTCGATAAGCTCATCTACGGAAAGTGGCTTTATATATATGGTGTCGTGTTTCTCCACATATACAGTGTCGTGTACTTCCACTATTACTGGTTCCGGGTAGGTTGAAGAACGACGGACTGCTGTTCCGGCAGGTATGACGACCTTCTTATATATATTAAAGGTGTTGTCTGCCTTTTTCTTGAACTTGCAAATTACCATTCCGTTCTGTGATACAAGTGTGTTCCTGTCTTGGATTGTAAACTCCGGATAGTCTTGACTTGTTTTCGTGAAATCCATATTCTCCGGCAGTTCTGTTCCAGACAAAACCATGTAATCAAATCCTTCGGGATCGATAAGAGCATCTCTCCAGAAATGGAAGTCGAAGTTCTTACCCATTGCTATATCCCATTCGTCAGGGAAACTGGCATTCATTTCGATGCCCTCAAGCTTCATGGTCACCTTGCCTGTATTTACATGGTATGGTATTCCATCGATAGTAAAACATTTGTTTGTTTCTGGATTTGCCCTGAACTTCAGTTCTATCATGGAGTCTTTCTCGGCGGTATTGTCATCAGAAACACGTGCCTTGAACTTCCAGTAGTCTGTAACATTGTTTATATTCAAATCCTTTGTTGCCACCTTATCAACAGTAGCGTTGAGCGAAGTGAAATCGTAAGCGTCATTGTTCTGCACATCACGGTTCACCATAATATACGTGTTTGTCAGCTCATTGTATATCCATGCCCATTTACCATCCTTTCCAAAATTCTTAATGGAAAAATAGTCTCCAAACGATTCACTGATGCAAGCACCGAGGTTCTCCTGTGGGTTGCTCTTGTTGGCGAGTATTTTTATATCCTCTCCTTCTTTTGTATCTTCCTTGGTGGCACGCACCATAAGTTGCACACGCTTGTAATCGTTTGTCGTAAAGTCTATTTCCCATACATGATCGGCAATAAGATGGCCGTCAATGTATTCCGTGACACCGCTTTCTGACTGTTGGGTATCTGTGCAGAACGATGTCTGGAAATCTGCTTTCAGCGTTTTGTAGTCTGACTTGAACTGGCGTTCTACTTCTACGACCTCCGGTTTCCAGAGTTCCTTATCGGTAACTGTAATAGATGACGTTATCGGGAAAGAATATTCTTTTCCATTTGAAGTTACAGTGAAAGAACTCTGTGCTGATGCAGAAAGAGTCATTGCAGCAGCCAATATTGAGAATAAAATCTTTTTCATTACTTTGTTACCTTTTTAGTTGAACCATCTGTGAATTTTAAAATGTAGACTTGTCCCGGTACAATTTTGCTAACCTTGCATCCGTTCAGGTCGTAGACTGCCTCCACTGTTCTACCGGTCTCTGCGGATAGTCCATCAATGCCATCGGTAGAAAAATCATGATAAACGGCTGTTATCATACCTACATTTGACAAATCTACAACTACAGAAGATTGGTCTGCACTCATGGGAGTTACAGTCAAACGACCATCTGCCGTCTGAATCACAGGGTCCTCCGTAAAGGCGACATACTTGGCATCGCCAGATTTCAACATTACGCACACTGCATTACGCGCGTTCTCACTTGTGTCTGAAGCCGACACATTGGCAGCACCGAATAATGACAATGCTGCAAGAAACATCAGTTTCTTCATTTTATTATAACTTATTTACAGTCCGCCACCGAGCAGACCCATTAAACTTTGTTCAAGCAGGTTTTCGGACTTGTGCATGCAAAAGCAGTGTCTTCTCCCTTTCGGAATGACTTTTCATAGAAATACTGCTCCGTTTAGCAATCACCGCAGTCGGTGCTGTAATCCGTTCTCAGGATTTTCCCTCTCAGCATTACTTGCTTCACTTGAAACGTATTGTCATAATTATTTGCCTGGAGTATATGATGTTCTGCTTAAAGCAACAACATGTCCAGGATTGAGTCCCTGTAACTTCAACTTCGTAATTTTCTCCGTATCCGGATCAAAGTCATAAAGATAGCCGTTTGTGGCATAGCTACGGGCATCGGTTACATACAGATGTCCAGAATAGGGACTTATATATATGCAGTATGGCGACTGCATCTGCATTATTGTTTCTACTGCAAAATTGTATTTTCCAAAACCTTCATATTCTTTCATTGACGGAAGGTCTATCGAATGGACGCTATACTTATAACCACCATCTGCACCACTTGAATAAGAAAACTCTGAACCGATTACATAAAAACGGTTTTCATAAACGCAATTATAGGTGGCAGGAAAATCGTATACTCTAAATTTCTCTGTTGACATATCAAGAACTATTGTCTTTGGCTTTGTGTCATAATAATCGCCTGCGGAATTAATACATATAAACTGACCACACTGCGACATTGTTCCATACAGGTTTATACAGCCTACGTCAATACGGCGGAGTTCTTTCATCGACTCCACGTCAACAACGGATATTGTAGATTCATACTGATGGTCCTTCTCCTGGAATGAATAACCTCCGGTATTGGCAACAAAGAGTTTGCCTTCATAATAGGCTATACCCTCTGGCTCATACCCCACCTTGCAAGTGGCAACAATCTGCTTGGTGACAAGGTCTACCTTTGCCACATATCCTTTATTTGCATATGATGTACAAAACAGATAACGCTTTCCATCCGTGGCAAGCCGACGGTTGTTAGGAATATCTTCTGTTGCAGCAATAGCCTTACCGTTGGGATACATATACTGTATAATATTCGACCAATTGACAGATACAGCAATCAGTGTATCATTAACCTGAATTATATCGTTGCCTGTATCTCCAAGGTGCATACCTGGATTCTGTTGCTTAAACCATCCATTGGTTAGTACTCCATTGTCTACATAAGATATGGTTGAGTTGTCCAAACCCCAAAGTCCTTCACACAAGACAAGGAGTCTGTCGCCACTACCACTTTCCGTAGGCATCTCTGTATCATCGGCGGGATCCATCGAGCACGAAACAAACAGACAAGCAATAACAGTAAATATTGATATAAGAAATCTTTTGCTCATTTTCTTCTACAATTCAAGTTTTATTGTGAATTTCCAATTTCGACCTGGCATAGGATAGCGTTTGACGACCTCATGCCTTGAATCTGTAACATTGTTACACTCCACTGTGCCTTGCAAGACCATGCCATTCTTCAACATAAACCGCTTGTTGAGCTTCAAATCCACGGTATACCAATCACTAAGCAAATCATCACTGTTATTTGAGACCAAAGCAAAACGCTCGCCTGTATACAAGAATGAAGTACACAGAGAGTATGAGTCATAACCAAGGTCGACAATCAACGAACCTGAATGCAACGGAGAATAAGGCACATAATGCTTATATTCCGGGTCGGAAGGCATACTGTAGTCACGGTCACCCTGACAGGTGTAATTAGCATTCGTGGCAAGTGAGAATTTTCCCCATTCACGATCATAACCGCCCGAAAGCGACAATCCTAACGACTTTACCATTCCGAAGTTTACCATCGACCATCGGAACTGACATTTCATCGGTATTGCAACAATCTTATCCTCAATCTCATTATAATAACCGTCAATGGCAAAATGGAGCGCTTTTCCACGATAATCAATTCCTGCATCCCACTGCGAAGTATATTCAGGTTTCAAACTTGTACTGCCAACAAGAGTATAATACAAGTCGTTCAATGTGGGAGCCCTGAATATCCGCTTATGAAAAGCCCTAAACACCCAAGCATTCTTTTTATACGAAGCAAGAAACATTGGGGTAAGTCTTTTTAATGGAGATGCCTGTCCTTTTGTGTGATCCTGAACATGAGTATACAATAACGCAACATTAAATTCAAATCCCCTATAGGAAGCTATCGCTGAAAGCAAACTCTTTGAGTCTATACGGTAAACATAATTAAACTTGTAAACGTCGCAGTTCAAATCTGTCCAACGCAAATCCGTACTCGCCGTCAAAGAAAGCCATCTCCAGTTATAAGAACCTGAAACTGAACCATAAACATCCTGCTGTGCATAATGGTTGTTACAATACATTGCAGAAGCATTGGTAGAAGGATCCTGCAGATAATGAAGATAATCAAACGAATATTTCAAATTAGCTCGCAAACCAAATTTCTCCCAAAGTTTCTTATACGATGTCTGAACAAAAAAGTTCTGGTCCCATTGACGGTCAGTAGAGTCCCATTGGTCTGTAAGGCGACGTATAACCGGACCAGGCAACCCTCTTTCTGAATTATAATAATAAATATGAGTTGTAAAACCTTTATAGAAACCAGCAGCCTCTAAACGATAAAAGGAAATATCTGAATTATGGCGTCTACCTATAGTATCCTCGGATGCAGACTTAAACTTGAATTTATAATCTCCATCTGTATGTTGGTATTCAGCATCGACAAAGAAATAATTTTTTAAAGAAAAATATCCTTTAACCTTATTCGAGCCAAAAGAACCATTACCATACTCAACATTCAGTGTTGTTTTATCTGGTCTCTTTGTCTGCATATAGACTGTAGCAGCTGATGCATATTCCGAAGCAGACTGTAAGCGTTCGTTCTTGTTTGCATTATACAAAGATACTGACTCCATATTGGATAAAGAATATTTACCTAAGTCTACCTGACCGTTTTGTGCATTGGTAATCCGAATACCGTCAAGGTATACACCTACATGCTGTGAGCCAAGAGAACGGACATTTACAGTCTTAAGACCTCCCAAACCACCATAGTCCTTTATCTGAACACCCGAAAAATACTTCAAAGCATCAGCAACGGATGTTGTTGACAAGTTATGCAAAGTCTCTCCAGAAATTGTTTGACTTGGGGTAAGATAATGAGGACGCTCACCAACACACGTCACAGATGATAGAGTAAAGACTGTATCATTATAATTAGTAAGTTTTCCTTGTCCTAAGCAAGACAAACTCAATAAAAGCAGACAACAAATTAATATAAAATTTTTCATAGATAATTTATATTCTGCTACCATCCCACGGGTAAACAAGAAACATACAGCAAGGCAGGTCTTCTGGCTTCCCATCCAAATGTAACGCCTTCCCATCAACACAGTGGCTATATGTTACATTCTTATAAAGACGGATTACAGCAGCGGGACTGCACAGGATTTTCACCTGCTTCCCTATTAATCATATACTGAACCATTGCCGTTTCAAAGATAATGCAAGGCGAGAGCAGAACCATCAAGCTTGCTTGAAAGTTATGCCGAGCCAAACCTTATCTTATGCAAAGATAATGCAAAAATCCGATTAAACCGAGAGAAGATGAGATAATTTTTCATTTTTAATGAGAGGAAACAAACATATCATCCTGCAAAGGCGTGGCACACGACTGGACACATGTCATATATTTACTTTCAAGTAAAGCATACATGTCCTATATATACTTTCAAACAAAACATGCCTGCCAGGAGTATCAAAATATGACCTAAAAGACAGGACAATCAACAGAATGTTACAGACATCAATAACCGGGAACCACCTAAAGAAACTCATACCATAAATACAGCAAGCGGCAGGAGCTCCAAGAGGAGAGATGAAACCACGGTTATATTTCCTGTAGGATTGGAAACAAGAAAAGTCCCCCGGAGGATTTCTCTTCCGGAGGACTTCATTCTCTTGATGAAAAAAGGCGGTTAC
>ENA-ORNT01001006-ORNT01001006.1-human-gut-metagenome-genome-assembly--contig:-NODE-1006-length-19603-cov-7.520053_pt1 | contig 19603 bp, 15 predicted proteins | sample MGYA00242120_ERZ509032 | MGnify/ENA primary metagenome ERZ509032 (study PRJEB26280, sample SAMEA2338729) | human gut metagenome | biome: human gut; feature: human-associated habitat; material: faeces...
CGATAGCCAGCAGCTGGCGCTGACCCTGGCTCAGGTTCGTGCCGTCGCCGGTCAGCATCGTGTTGTAGCCGTCGGGCAGGTGCTTGATGAAGGTATCGGCGTTCGCCAGCTTGGCGGCTGCCATGCACTCTTCATCGGTGGCTGTCAGGCGGCCATAACGGATGTTCTCCATGACCGTGCCGGTGAACAAGTGGGTGTCCTGCAAGACGATACCCAGCGAGGAACGCAGCGCGTCCTTCTCGATGGATTTGATATCGTGGCCGTCGTACAAGATCTGGCCCTTCTGGATATCGTAGAAGCGGTTGATGAGGTTCGTGATGGTCGTCTTGCCTGCACCGGTGGAGCCGACGAAGGCGATCTTCTGGCCTGGGCGGCCGTACAGGTTGATATCGTGCAGGACGATCTTCTTCTCATCGTAGCCGAAGTCTACATCCTTAAAGACGATATCGCCCTTCAGCTCGGTATACTGGGGCTTGCCGTCATCTCCGATGTGCTTCCACGCCCACATGCCGGTGGACTCGTTGGTCTCGGTGACGGTGTCGTCAGCGGCGTACTTCGCATGGACAAGGGTGATATCGCCCTCGTTGACTTCCGGCTTTTCATCCAGCAGCGCAAAGATACGCGCACCGCCGGCCAATGCCATGACAACAGAGTTCAGCTGCATGGAGATCTGGCTGATGGGCTGGTTGAACTGGCGGGTCAGCACCAGAAAGCTGGCCAGACCGCCCAGCGACAGGCTGCCGCCAAAGCCGCTGATGACCAGCGCACCGCCGATGATGGCGCAGAGCACGTAGGACAGGTTGCCCAGCTGGCCGTTGACCGGCATTGCCACCAGAGAGTAGGCGTTGGCCTTGTCGGCGCTGTGGAACAGCTCATCGTTGAGTTCATTGAACTCCCTGATGGCGGCTTCCTCATGGCAGAAAACCTTGACGACCTTCTGGCCGTTCATCATTTCCTCGATATAGCCGTTGACCTTGCCCAGTTCCTGCTGCTGCTTGATGAAGAACTTACCGGAGTTTCCGGTCAGGTACTTGGTTGCCAACAGCATAACGCCGACCATAGCCAGCGCCAGCAGCGTCAGGGGGATGCTGAGGTAAATCATCGAGAACAGCACGCCGATGATGGTGACGATGGTGTTGACGAGCTGCGGCAGACTCTGGCTGATCATCTGGCGCAGGGTGTCGATATCGTTGGTGTAGACCGACATGATATCGCCGTGGGCGTGGGTGTCAAAGTATTTGATGGGCAGCGTCTGCATATGGGTGAACATTTCGTCACGCAGGTCTTTCAGCGTGCCCTGGGTGATTTTTGCCATCAGGCGGTTCTGCACAAATACGGCGCAGATGCCGACGCAGTAGAACGCTGCCACGCGGGCGATGGCGGCGGCCAGGCCGCTGAAATCCGTGCTGCCGGAATTCAGCAGCGGCAGGATGTACCCGTCAATCAGCGTTTGGGAGAACATAACGCCCTGCAGCTGGGCGAACACTGCCAGCAGGATGCAGCAGAGCACCACAATGACCTGTGCCTTATAGCGGCTCATCACATAGGCAAGGATGCGCTTGAACACCTTGCCGGGGTTTTCGACCTTGGGGCGGGGGCCGTTATTGCGCCCGCCGGGGCCGATCTTGACAACTTTTGCCTGCTGTGCCATTATGCCTCCCCTCCCTTCTCGTCAAAGTCGCCGGAGCCCTTGGTCTGGCTGTTGTAGACATCCTGGTAAATCGCGTTGTTTTTCAGCAGGTTGGCGGGGGTGTCAAAACCGCTGACCCTGCCGTTATCCAGCACAAGCACCTTGTCCGCATTCTCCACAGAGGAAATGCGCTGGGCAATGATAAAGACCGTCGTGCCGGGGATCTTCTCGGCAAACGAGTGGCGGATCTTCGCGTCGGTCGCGGTATCGACGGCGGAGGTGGAGTCGTCCAGAATCAGGATGCGGGGCTTTTTCAGCAGCGCACGGGCAATGCAGAGGCGCTGCTTCTGGCCGCCGGAGACGTTGTTGCCGCCCTGCTCAATGTGGGTCTGGTACTTATCGGGGAAGCGCTCGATAAATTCATCGGCGCAGGCCTGCTTGCAGGCATCTTCGATCTCGGCGTCGGTAGCGTCGGGGTTGCCCCAGCGCAGGTTCTCGGCGATCGTGCCGCTGAACAGCTCGTTCTTCTGCAGCACCATGGCGACGTTGTTGCGCAGCGTCTCCAAATCGTAGCGGCGCACATCGACGCCGCCGATGGTCACGCTGCCCTCGGTCACATCGTACAGACGGGGCAGCAGCTGCACAAGGCTGGACTTGGCCGAGCCGGTACCGCCGATGATGCCGATGGTCTGGCCGGACTGGATATCGAGGTTGATATCCTCCAGCGCCTTCTTTCCATCCTTTTTATAGGCAAAGCTGACGTGGTCGAACTTGACGGAGCCGTCCTTAACTTCCATGATGGGGTCCTCGCCGTTGGTCAGATCGGACTGCTCGTCCAGGACCTCGGCCACGCGCCTGGCGGAGGCCATAGACATCGTGATCATAACAAAGACCGTCGAGAGCATCATCAGGCTCATAAGGATGTTCATGCAGTAGCTCAGCATACTCATCAGGTCGCCGGTGGTAAAGGTCGTTGCGCCGGAGCTGACGATGAGCTGTGCGCCGATCCAGGAGATGATCAGGATGCAGCTGTACACGGTCAGCTGCATGAGCGGGGCGTTCCAGGCCAGAATCATTTCCGCACGCATCAGCAGGCGGCGGACGTTCTCGCTGGCTTTCTGGAACTTCTCGCCCTCGAACTTCTCACGCACATAGGCCTTGACCACGCGGATGGCGGAGACGTTCTCCTGCACGCTCTCGTTCAGGTCATCGTACTTGCGGAAAGCCTCGCCAAAATACTTGGTGGCACGGGTCATGATGAACACCAGTGCGCATCCCAGCAGAATGACGGCGATCAAGTAAATGTTGGCCAGCTGGCGGTTGATGGTGTAGGACATGATGAGCGCCACGATCATGCTGGCGGGTGCGCGGATGGACATACGCAGCAGCATCTGGTAGGCATTCTGAATGTTCGTCACATCAGTGGTCATACGGGTGACAAGGCCCGCAGTGGAGTATTTGTCAATGTTGGCAAAGCTGAAAGTCTGGATGTTTTCAAACATCGCACGGCGCAGGTTGCGGGCAAAGCCGGTGGCCGCATGGGAACCGCTGACCGCACCCAGGATGCCGAACAACAGGCCGAACAGCGCAGCCACGATCATCTGAGCGCCGACGGTGTAGATGACCTGCATATTGCCCGGTGTGACGCCGTTGTCAATGATGGAGGCCATGAGCTTTGGGATGATCATTTCCATGATGACTTCCGCAATCATAAACAGCGGCGTCAACACAGAGACGAGCCGAATGCCCTTGGTTTCACGTCCGAGTGTTTTTAACAAGTGATATTTCCCCTCTCTTAGTTGGTATTTCCCTCTTCCAGGATGTGCTGCGCGTTGCGCAGGGTTTGTTCCAGCACAGCGCGGGCGACGGCGGCCTGCTGCGGGTCAATGCCCTTCTGCAGGTCACTTTCAAACTGTGCGATGCTGGCTTCAATTTCCGCATGACAGGCGCGGCCCTTGTCGGTGGCGACAAGCCGTTTCAAGCGGGCGTCCTTCTCGACGGCGCAGCGGGTGATGAAACCGTCCTGCTCCATGCCCTGCAAAAGGGCGGTGACGCTGGAACGGCGAATGTTGAACCACTGTTCAATATCGCGCTGGTAGACATCCCGCCCGTTGCGGTTGGCGCGGACGATGTCGCCAAGCACCATGCCCCGCACACCGGAAAGATCCGGGTTGACGCCGGAAATGCGGGCATCGAGCGCCCTGCGTATGACCCGCGCACTCTGGTTCAGCAGTGCGCCGAAGTGAACATCGGCACAGCAGCCGCAGTCATTTGGCGATGGTTCGTGCATGATTTCCTCCCTTCCCTGTTGATTTTGCGATAATCAGTTAGATTGTGGATTGTTCGCCTTCTAACTATTCGTTTGCGTACTCTACTAGTATATCACAGGTTTGGGGAATGTCAAGAGGTTTTTTAGGTTGTGTCTGCGGGGCTTTGCGTGCGCGTTTGCCATCAGCCGCCGCTTTCCGGCTCCACCCCCAAATACGGCAGCGCCTTTCTTAGTACCTCAGCGCACACCGGGCCGGAGAGCGCCCCACCGCTGGTGGTCCAGCTGTGGGGTTCATCCAAGCAGATCAGCACCGCAATTTTCGGGTCGTCTATGGGCGCGACCGACACAAAGCTTGCAATGCGCGCCCCCTCGTTGGCGCTGTCCAGCTTCTGGCTGGTGCCGCTTTTGCCGCCCACCCGGTAGCCCGCGATCTGCGCGTTGCGCCCGCCGCCGTACAGCACCACCGCCTCCATCATCTCCCGCATGGTGGCAGAGGTGGCGGGCTGGATGACCTGCCGCCTGCAGACCGGCTGGTTGTGCCGCAAAATACTGCCGTCCGGCGCAAGGATGTCCGATACCAGATACGGCTGCATCAGCTTGCCACCGTTCACCACCGCGCAGACGGCAGCAGCCATTTCCAGATAGGAAATCTTACTGCTCTGTCCGAAGGCGCAGGAGGCCAGCTCTACCGGCCCCATGCGGTCGGCGGTGTAGTACAGGCTCTTTTTCGGCTCGGCGGGCAGGTCGATGCCGGTGGGCTCCCGCAGGCCAAAGGCTGCAAAATAATCACAGAACGCCTCTTTGCCCAGCCTTGCCCCGATCTGGATGAAGCTCTGGTTGCAGGAGTTTTCCAGTGCCTGGGTCACGGTCTGGGCCCCGTGGCGCTTGTGGTTGGCGCAGTGGAAGCGGGTGCCTGCCACTGAGATGGAGTCTCCGCAGTAAAAGGTAGAGTGCCGCGTGATGGCTCCGGCGTCCAGCGCCGCCGCGCAGGTGATGAGCTTAAACACGCTGCCCGGCTCGTATAAGTCACTCACTGCCTTGTTGCGCCACTGGGTCTGCTGCGCCAGCTGCAAGGCGGCAGCGCGCTCTTTACCGGAAAGGGCATCTACGGCGGCGCGCGCGGCCTTGTCGGCGATGACCCGGGGCTGGTTGGGGTCGTAGGCCGGGGTGGTAGCCATGGCCAGCACTGCCCCGGTATTCACCTCCAGCACGATGCCCACGCTGCGGGCGGCTACATGGTGCTCCTGCACCGCATAATTCAACGCATTTTCAAGATAATGTTGAATATTTGCATCGATGGTCAGCCGCAGCCCGCAGCCCTCCACCGGAGCAAGCTCGGTTTCGTAGCTTTGCGCCAGCGTGTAGCCCCAAGCGTTCACGGCGGTCAGCACCACTCCATTCTGCCCGGTAAGGGTGTCGTTGTATTTCAGTTCCAGTCCGCTGACCCCGGCATTGTCCACATTGGTAAACCCCAGCACCGAGGCCAGCAGCTCTCCCTGTGGGTACCAGCGCTTGGAGTCCTGATTGATGCGCACACCGGTAATACCGTTCTCTGCGCAGAAATCCCGCACGGCATCGGCAGTTTCCCGCTCCACCCGGTAGCGCAAAAGGCAGTCGTTCGCGCGCCGGTCACTGAACTTTTCCAGCAGCTTGGCCTCGTCCAGCTCCAGAATCTCCGCAAGCCCCTTGGCGGCAAGGGCAAGCTTATCCTCCGGCATCTCCCGGGGGCTGGCGCGCAGGGTCCAGCAGCTGCTGTTGGCGGCAAGCAGCGCACCGTCGGCGCTGTATATTTTGCCCCGATCGGCGGGCACAACGGTGTCCCGCAGCTGCTGCCCCAGCGCTCGCTGGGTGTACCAGCCGCCGGTGCATAATTGCAGCCAGAACAGCCGCCCGATGAGCCCTGCAAAGCAGACGGCGCACAGGCCCACTGCAATGAGCCGTGCCCGCAGACGGAACGCCCGCTCCGGCAGGGTGCGCAGGGCGTCCATGGGTTTTGAACCGCGCATGGCAGCACCCCCTTTGCGGGCAGTTTATGCACCCGGGGGCGGTGCGTATGACTAACCGCCCCCGCATCCGCGTACAATAACAGAAACGGAGGTGACCGGGATTGCACAGAACTGCTGCCCGCAAAGGGATGCTGCGGCCGCTGCCGCCCATGGACCTGCCCTTTCTGGTGCTGGTGCTCACACTGGTAGCCTTTGGGCTGGTGATGCTGTGCAGCGCCAGCAGCGCGGTGGCGCTGTACCGGCGGCAGGACGCCTTTGCCTATGTGCGGCCGCAGCTGCTGTATGCCGCCATGGGGCTGGGGGCCATGTGGATGGCCAGCCGGGTGGACTACCATATCTATCACAAGCTTGCGTGGCCGCTGTTGGCGCTCTCGCTGGTGCTGCTGACGGCGGTGCTGTTCATGCCGGAATATAACGGCTGTAAGCGCTGGCTTGTGCTGCCGGGGCTGGGCACATTACAGCCCAGCGAGATCGCCAAATTTGCGGTGGTGTTGGTGTTTGCCCACATTATCGCTTTGAACCACGACCGCATGGGCAGCTTTGCGGTGGGGGTGGTGCCCTTTGCGCTGGTGCTGGGGGTGGTGGCGGCGCTGATGCTGCTGGAGCCGCACCTTTCGGGCACCCTGCTGATCCTGGGCATTGGAGCCGTGCTGATGTTTGTGGGCGGCACCGGGCTCAAGTGGTTCGTGCTGGCAGGCGTGAGCGGGGTGGCCGCCATCGGGGCGGCAGTGGTCATCATGCCCGACCTTGTGCCCTACGCCGCCGACCGGCTCAACTCCTGGCTGGACCCCTTTGCTGACCCGCTGGGCGACGGCCACCAGACCATCCAGAGCCTGTACGCCATCGGCTCTGGCGGGGCGGCGGGGTTGGGGCTGGGTAACAGCCGCCAGAAGCATCTGTTCGTGCCCGAGCCCCAGAACGACTTCATCTTTTCCATCCTCTGCGAGGAACTGGGCTTTCTGGGCGCGTGTGCGGTCATTCTGCTGTTCAGCGCGCTGCTGTGGCGGGGCATCACGCTGGCGGCGCACGCACCGGACCGCTTTGGCGCGTTGCTGGTGGTGGGCTTTGTGGTGCAGGTAGCATTGCAGGCAGTGTTGAACATCGCGGTGGTCACCAACACCATCCCCAACACCGGCATCAGCCTGCCCTTTTTCTCCTCCGGCGGCACCAGCCTGATGATGCTTTTGGGCGAGATGGGCATCGTGCTTTCGGTGTCCCGGGGCGAAAGCTGATGAAAGGCTGCATTTCCTGCCGCGGCAGGGCAGGAGCGGCGCGGAAATGCGAAAAAAACGGACAAATGACCGGACAAATCCCGCAGACTGCGGGAAAACCGTTTCCGTGCGTTTTGTTGACCAAAGACCCTCGTTTTGCATACCATGGGGTATCTTTTGCAGAACGGGGGTCTTGGCATGGCTGGGGATTGGATCATTACAGGCGGGCGGCCTTTGCAGGGCAGGGTGGAAGTGCCTGCGGCCAAAAACAGTGTGCTGCCGCTGCTGGCAGCTTCGCTGCTGTGCAGCGGGCCGGTGCGGCTGCAAAATGTGCCGCGCCTGACGGACGTAGAGGACTGTCTTGCCCTGCTGCAGGGCGTGGGCTGCACGGCGGGCTGGCAGGGGGCAGCGCTGGCGGTGCAGGGGCAGCCTATGCGCACCGACCTTGCACCGGAGGCCGCAGGCCGGATGCGAGCGTCCATCCTGTTCTGCGCGCCGCTGCTGGCGCGGCTGGGGCGGGTGAGCACCGTGCTGCCCGGGGGCTGCCGCATCGGGGCAAGACCCATCGACCTGCACCTGCAGGGGCTGGCACAGATGGGCGTGCGGCAGCTGCCCGCAGCGCCCGGACAGCTTGTCCTGTACGCCCCGGCGGGGCTGCGGGGCGCGGAGATCTGTCTTGCTTTCCCCAGTGTGGGCGCCACCGAAACGCTGCTGCTGGCCGCCGCCACGGCGCAGGGGCAGACCGTGCTGCACGGTGCTGCAAAAGAACCGGAGATCGCAGATCTTGCCGCCTTCCTCAACGCTTGCGGCGGCTGCGTGGAGGGCGCAGGCACCGACACCATCCGGGTGCGGGGAAAGCGCTGCCTTGCGGGTTGCACCTTTATGCCGGTGGCAGACCGCATCATCGCCTCCACGCTGGCTTGCGCGGCAGCAGCGGCGGGCGGCAGGGTGGAGCTGGCGGGCTGTGCGCCCGGGCTGTATGCCCCGCTGCTGGAAATTCTGGAACAAATGGGCTGCACCGTAGAGCGGGCACGCGATGCTGCCGCCATTTCGCGGTTCGGGGCACTGCGCGGCGCGGGAAACGTGCACACAGCACCCTACCCGGGCCTTGCCACGGACGCCGCCCCGCTGCTGGCGGCGGTGATGCTCTACGCACAGGGGGAAAGCTGCCTGCAGGACAGGGTGTTTGAAAATCGTTTTGCCTGTGCCGAGGGCTTTGCGGCGCTGGGTGCGAACGTCCGGGTGGCAGAGCGCACGTTGTATGTGCAGCCGGGCGGGACGCTGCGCGGGGCAAAGCTGACTGCACCGGACCTGCGGGGCGGGGCGGCGCTGGCGCTTGCGGCGCTGGCTGCCCGGGGCAGCAGCCGCCTTGGCGGGGTGGAGTTTGTCCGGCGCGGATATGCAGACCTTGACCGGCTTTTGGCGGGGCTGGGCGCACAGATTTGGCAGGAAATACCCGCCCGGAGTGGGGTTGTGAAAAAAACACCCACGAAAAAGCAATTTTGTCTTGCAATCGGAGCAAAAAAATGATACGATACAGTTATATAAATATCGTATGATAATTTCTGTGCGGCATTTGCGCAGTTCCACATAAAAATCCGATGGAGGACAAAGTTATGGCATTGATGCTCGATGAAGAACTGGACGAAAACGTTACGACGATCAAGGTGATCGGTGTGGGCGGCGGCGGCGGCAACGCCGTGAACCGCATGGTGAGCGATGGCCTGCAGGGCGTGGAGTTCATCGCCATGAATACTGACCAGCAGGCACTGGCTAAGAACCATGCCTCGGTCAAGGTGCAGCTGGGTTCCAAGCTGACCAAGGGTCGCGGTGCGGGTGCAGACCCGGAGATCGGCCAGCGCGCCGCTGAAGAAAGCAAGGACGAGATCGCCAATGCCCTCAAGGGCTCCCAGATGGTCTTTATCACTGCCGGTATGGGCGGCGGCACCGGCACCGGTGCGGCACCCGTTGTGGCCGAGGTGGCACACGATCTGGGCATCCTGACCGTTGGCATCGTTACCAAGCCCTTCTCCTTTGAGGGCAAGCGCAAGATGGGTCTGGCCGAGCAGGGCATTGCCAACCTGCTGATGCACGTTGACAGCCTGATCGTCATCCCCAACGAGCGCCTGAAGATGATCAGTCAGGAAAAGATCACCCTGATGAACGCCTTCCAGGCCGCCGATAACGTGCTGCGTCAGGGCGTTGAGTCCATCTCTGCCCTGATCAACGTGCCCGCCTTCATCAACCTGGACTTCGCCGACGTGCGCTCCATCATGAAGGATGCCGGCTACGCCCACATGGGCGTGGGCAGCGCCAAGGGTGCAGGCAAGGCCGAGAACGCCGCCAAGGCTGCTATCTCCAGCCCGCTGCTGGAGACCAGCATCGCCGGTGCACACGGTGTTATTATCAACATCACTTCCAGCCCGGACATCGGTCTGGAGGATGTGGAGACCGCCGCAGGCCTCATCACCCAGAGCGCACATCCCGATGCAAACATCATCTGGGGTACTGCCTTTGATGAGAACCTGTCCGACGAGATGCGCGTGACCGTTGTGGCCACCGGCTTTGACAACAAGAGCGCCAGCGACCTGCGCAACAGCATCAACAACGCCATGGGCGGTGCACAGTCTGTGCCGTCTGCGGTGTTCAGCAGCGATACCGGCGCAAGCGCAGCCCCGGCATCCAATGCCGCCCCGGCTGCTGCTCCGGCTGAAAAGAAGGCCGTGGAAGAGGAAAGCAGCGACAATCGTTACTACGACGAGCTGCTGGCCATCCTGAACAAGCGGAAGTAATTACAGGCTACAATGGGGCTGGCAGCTGCGCCCATGCGGTCAGCGAAAGCCCCGTGCAAGGTGTGCATGGGAGGGCATCATGGTGCAGACAGAGCGGGAGACCGGTGCCCTGCGCGGACAATTTGCCCGGCAGGCCGCTGTACAGGCATCTGCCGCAGCACAGGCGGAAAGCGCCCGGGCACAGGCAGAGCAGCTGAGCCGCAAGCTGGCTGCGGCACGCGCCGAGGTGCGCCGGTATCAGACCCGGATGTTCGCCTTTGAGCGCACCCTGCTTGCCCTCAAGCACGATAATGCAGAGCTGGAAGCCGCCTGTGAGCAGGCGTGGGAGCAGCTGGAACAGGCCAATGCCCGGGCAGAAAAGGCCGAAGCCGCCTGCCGCAGAGCCGAGGCTGCTCTTGCCGCCATGCAGCAGACCGCCCCGGAAACACCTGCGCAGCCGGATACAGCCCCCGAGGCTGTGCCGCAGTGCGAGGCTGCACCGGAACAGCTTGCACCGGAAACGGAAGAAAGCCTCTGCGCCCCGGAACAGGCACTGCCTCCGGAGCCTGCACAGCCTGCATGGCAGCCGGAGACCCGGCTGGAGCAGATGGCTGCGGAGCTGATGGGCTGGTTTGATGCCATGATGCCCCAAGAGTGAACTTAAAAAGGACTGCTGCGTGTTTTGCGCAGCAGTCCTTTTTCTTTTGGGGCGGGACGATTTGGAATGCGCTCCGCTTTGCTTTGCGCATCATCAGCGGAAATAAGGTTTATATTTCGCGGTTGCCGCGCTCTGCGGAGCGCGGCAACCGCATTTTCACAGGAAGGGCTGTAACGACAAACGGCTTGCTTTCGAACAACGGTTGCAAAGGGTACTGTAAAAATTGGATTGCATTTATACAACCGGGAATGAAAACGTTTGCGGAAAATACCGGAAAATGGCAGAAATGTTGCACGCAGCCTTGCATTTTGCTGTAAAATCCAGTAAAGTATAAATGAATGCTATAAAGCGGATGCCAGGGAAAACCTATTACATCCAGTCAGTGCGGACGGTGTGCCCGGAACAAAGCCGGGGCAGAAGGATGCGCCGCAAAAGGAGAAACATGGCCATGAACGAGAAACCGAAGATCCTGATCGCGGATGATTCCGAGATCAACCGTGCCCTGCTCAAGGAGATACTGGGCGATGGCTATGACTATCTGGAGGCGGAGGATGGCGCAGCGGCAGTGGAACTGATGCGGCAGCGCACGGATATCTCCCTGCTGCTGCTGGACCTGATGATGCCGGGCATGGATGGCTTTGACGTGCTGCGGGTGATGAAGTATCACGCATGGCTGGACGAGATCCCGGTCATCGTCATTTCGGCGGCAGAGGATACCGCCAACATTGAGCGTGCCTATGATCTGGGTGTGGCAGACTATATCCGCCGCCCCTTCGAGCGGATCATGATTATACGCAGGGTGAAGAATATCCTCATGCTGTACGCCAAGCAAAAGCGGCTCACCCGCCTTGTTACCGATCAGGTGTACGAAAAAGAGCACAACAGCGTGCTGATGATCAGCATCCTGAGCCATGTGGTGGAGTTCCGAAACAGCGAAAGCGGGCTGCATGTTATGCATATCCGCACCCTGACCGACCTGCTTTTGCACCGGCTGGCGCAAAAGACCGACCGTTATCAGCTGGACGAAAGCGATATCGCCCTCATCAGCACCGCTTCGGCGCTGCATGATATCGGCAAGATCGTCATCCCGGAGGAGATCCTGAACAAGCCCGGCCGCCTGACTGCCGAGGAGTTTGCCATTATCAAGAACCATACTGTGGCGGGCGCACAGATGTTGCAGGATCTGGGACAGGCGATTGCCCGGGACGAGCCGCTTTTGCAGGTGGCGCACGCCATCTGTCGCTGGCACCACGAGCGCTGGGACGGCAATGGCTACCCCGACCGGCTGAAAGGGGATGAGATTCCCATTGCGGCGCAGGTGGTGGCACTGGCGGACGTGTACGACGCCCTGACCAGCGAGCGCTGCTATAAGCACGCCTACGACCACGACACCGCGCTGCGCATGATCCTGAACGGCGAGTGCGGCGCGTTCAACCCGCTGCTGCTGGACTGCCTGCGAGAGTCCTCGGAGCAGCTGCGCACCGAGCTGACCCGCTCGGAGTGGGACCGGGGCTTCCGGCAGGAGACCCACCGCCTTTCCGAGGAAATTTTGCACCGGGAGGCGCTGCCCCGGGAGAACCGCTCCCAGCTGCTGCTGGAACAGGAAAAGGAACGCACGGATTTCTACGCCGCCCAGTGCGGCGGCATCCGGTTCGACTACGACCTGCTGGCCGGCAGCGTGACGGTGTATGACTACCATGCCGAGCCCTTGCAGCAAAAAACGGTGACCGATTTTGCGCAGGGCAAGGGGCTCAGCTTTTTGAACGAGCAGGATCGGCGCAAGCTTTCCAAGGCCATCAGCCGCGCCACGCCGGAAGCGCCGGACGTGGTGCTGCCGGTCATGGTGCAGCGAGATGGGAAGCCGCACCTGCACCGGATGGCGCTGCACACCATCTGGAGCGGTGCCGGGGTGCGCCGCTGCGTGAACGTGCTGGGGCAGCTCACCGATGAACAGCACCGCGTGGAGCATCAGGCAGAGCTGCTGACCGCCATCGACCCGGAGGAAGATTCCGCCCGGTTCCTACGGCGGCTGCAGGGCATCTTTGATGTGGTGCGTCTGGTAGACCCGGAGCACCGCAAGGTGCTTGCGCTGGACAGTGACGGCATCCTGACCGAAAAGCCCGGCAATTGCCACATGGTATGGAACAAGGATACCCGGTGCGAAAACTGCATCTCCGCCAAAGCCTACGCCCGCAAGACCATCCTGAATAAGATCGAGTTCAAGGACGAGGAAGCCTATTTTGTCATTTCCAAGTATATCGAGGTAGGCGGCAGGGGCTGTATGCTGGAACTGGTCACCCGGCTGACGGATGGCCGCTGGCTGGATATGGGCGGCCACCGGCTGCTGCTGGACCGCTGCAACGGCATGGAGCGCAGCGCCTTCGTAGACCCCCTGACCGGGGCCTACACCCGCCGCTATTTTGATAAGTTCCTTGCCGGGGGCGAGATGCACGGCGGCGTGGCGATGATCGATGTGAACCAGTTCAAGTCGGTCAACGACAGCTTTGGACATCTGGTGGGAGACGAAGCATTGCAGACCGTGGCCGCAGCCATGCAGAGCTGTCTGCGTCAGACTGATATCCTGATCCGCTATGGCGGCGATGAATTTCTGCTGCTGATGCCCCAGAACTGCCCTGACGGCGTAGAAAGCGTCATCCGACGAGTGCAGAACGCTGTGCAGGCAGCGCGGGTGTCCAGCCACCCGGAGCTCCGGCTTTCGGTAAGCATTGGCGGCGTGTGCAATGTGCAGCCCTTGACCGAGGCCATCCGGCAGGCCGATGCCCGGATGTATTGCAATAAAGAAAACGGTGAGCCGGTGTTATAACCGCAGCCGACAACAAAAAAGAGACAGGCGACCCTTTCCGGGAAGCCTGTCTCCTCTTTTTTTCAAAGAAATCTTTTATTTCCGCTGCCGGGCGGCGATCTGTGCGGCAGTGGGCGGGATATCGCCCTGCGCGGCCTTTTCCAGCTGGCTCAGGCGGCGGTCCAGATCGGTGAGCCGCTGCGAGACGATGTCCGGCAGATCCTGCTGATCCAGATCGTCGGCGGGGTTCACCGCCTTGTTGTTGATGCGCACTACCTCGGCGGGTACGCCCACGGCGGTGCAGTTGGCGGGCAGGTTGCGCAGCACCACGCTGCCTGCGCCGATGCGGGCGTTATCCCCGATGAACACCGGGCCCAGCACCTTGGTGCCCGCGCCGATAAGCACGTTGTTGCCCAAGGTGGGGTGGCGTTTGCCGGTATCCTTGCCGGTACCGCCCAGCGTTACCCCGTGGTAGATGGTGCAGTTATCCCCGATCTCGCAGGTCTCACCGAACACGATGCCCATGCCGTGGTCGATGAACAGACACTTGCCGATGGTGGCACCCGGGTGGATCTCGATGCCGGTGCGGTGGCGGCCATGCTGGCTGACCCATCGTGCCAGAAAAAAGTGCTTGTGCTGGTACAGCCAGTGCGCAATGCGGTGGTACACCAGAATGTGGAATCCCGGGTACAGCAGCATTACCTCCAGCACGCTGCGTGCGGCGGGGTCCTTGCGCTGGATGTTCCGCGCGTCCTCAAGTAAACCCATGCGGAAAACCTCTCTTTCCCATAAACACCCGCCCACGCGGCGGGGCTCTCCCTTTTACCATATTATAATAGCACAGCAGGAGACGAAAGTACAGTGCTGTACTAGGGATTGTGGAACAAAATGGCAGTTATTTTGCCGCGTGACCCGGGTTTTGGGTAGAGTATCCAAAATTCGGCGAGAGATGCCAGAAACCTTTTAACACCTGTTTTTGCGTACAGCCATTGACATATTTTGCGGTTCTATGATAAAATAATACGAATGAAAACGCAACCATCAAGAAAAGGAGAAACACCATGCTGTGCAGCGCCCAGAACCCGAAACTGAACAAGCAGTTCGCGTCCGGTTTTGCCGTGGCTTCGTTGTTTCCTTTTTTTGCGCAATGAGCTTTTCCCTTTGCGGGGAAAAGTTTTTTTTTGCCCGTTTTCGGGTGCCTGACACACAAAAATATCATTACAGGAGGGAACCGCGATGCTGCTGACAAACGCTGTGAACACCGAGGGACGGCCGCTGGAGATCTATGTAAAAGATGGCAAGATCGCTGCCGTAGGGCAGGATCTTTCCGCCCTTGCCGCCGAGAACGAGACGGTGGTGGATGCCGGTGGGCTGACTGTGCTGCCCGCATTTGTGGATCTGCACTGCCACTGGCGCACCCCGGGCTTTGAGTACAAGGAGGACATCGAGACCGGCAGCCGTGCCGCTGCCGCCGGTGGCTACACCTTTGTAAACCTGATGCCCAACACCAAGCCCGTCTGCTCCTCTGCCGCACAGGCCATGATGGTGGAGCAGAAGGCTGCCGAGGTGGGGCTGTGCGATGCAAACCAGACCGTCTCCATCACCGAGAACTTTGACGGCGTGAGCATCGACCACCTCAAGACCCTGCCCGCCAGCGTGAAGTTCATCACCGAGGACGGCCACGGCGTGCAGGACAACGCCACCATGGCACGGGCTTTTGCCATCTGCACCCAGAAGGACATCACGGTCATGAGCCACGCCGAGGATATGGAGATCAGCCCGTGGGACTACCGTCTGGCCGAGGATATCGAGACGGTGCGCAACTGCTGGCTGAGCGAGTACTACCAGACCCGGCTGCACATGTGCCATGTGTCCACCCGGGGCGCGCTGGACGCCATCCGCATGGCAAAGCTGCGGGGTGCACCCGTCACCTGTGAGGTGACCCCCCACCACCTGTGGTTCACCAACGACACCTGCGACTACCGGGTCAACCCGCCCATCCGCACCGCAGACGACGTGGAGGCGCTGGTGGAGGGCATCCGTACCGGCATCGTGGACGCCATTGCCACCGACCATGCACCCCACTCCGAAGAAGACAAGCTGAAGGGCATGGCCGGTATGGTGGGCAGCGAGACCGCCTTTGGCGTGTGCTACACCAAGCTCTGCAAGCAGGAGGGTCTGCCGCTGGAGCTGCTGGTGCACCTGATGAGCACCCGCCCCGCCGAGATCCTGGGCCTTGCCAAGGGTCAGCTGGAGCCGGGCTTCGATGCCGACTTTGTGCTGGTGGATCTGGACACCCCCTACACGGTGGAAAAGGAAAAGCTGCACTCCAAGAGCCACAACACCCCCTTTGACGGTGCACAGCTCTACGGCAAGGTGTTTGCAACCATCAAGGCCGGCAAGATCACCTATCAGGCTGAGGAGTAAAAAGAACGAAACCCTCTCAGTCAAAGCCTTACGGTAAGGGGCTTGGCTCTCCCTTTGGGAGAGCTGCCGAACGAAGTGAGGCTGAGAGGGCGAGGACGCTTACAAGATGCGATATAACGATACCTAATATAACAGAGAACAAACAGGAGGACACCCAAATGACGAACATGGACAAACTGTACGAAGCTGTGGAAGCCCGCGGCCCGGTGTGCGTGGGTCTGGACACCGATTTCAGCTACCTGCCTGCCGATTTTGTGGACAGCACTCTGACCAAGGGCGAGAACATCGTGCGCTTCAACAAGAAGCTCATTGATGCCACCAAGGCTGTGGCCGGCTGCTACAAGGTGCAGATCGCTTACTATGAGTCGCTGGGCATGGAGGGCATGAAGGCCTACGCCGACACCCTGAAGGCTGTGCGCGAGGCTGGTGTGCCGGTGATTGCGGATATCAAGCGCGGCGATATTGCCAAGACTGCCGAGATGTACGCCATGGGTCACTTCACCGGCGATTTTGAGAGCGATTTCGTCACGCTGGCACCCTACATGGGTCTGGACTCCATCAGCCCCTATCTGCCCTACGCTGAAAAGCAGGGCAAGGGTATGTTCGTGCTCTGCCGCACCTCCAACGGCGGCGCCAAGGACTTTGAGTACGAGAAGCTGGCCGACGGCCGCCATGTCTACGATCTGGTGGGCGACAAGCTGAACGCGCTGGGCAAGGACTACATGGGCGAGCATGGCTACTCCTCCATCGGTCTGGTCATCGGCGGCACCCACATCGAGGAGGCCACCGAGATCCGCGCAAAGTATCAGGACAGCTTCTTCCTGATCCCCGGCTACGGCGCACAGGGCGGCAAGGCCGAGGATATTGCCCAGTATCTCACCAAGGGCAACGGCGGCGTGGTCAACTCCAGCCGCGGCATCCTGCTGGCGTACAAAAAGCAGCCGGGCGTTGCCTTTGACGAGGCCGCTTACAACGAGTGTGTGAACATGAAGGAGGCCATTGCTCATGCGTGCAGCCTGCTGTGAAGCCACCGTCCTGCGCAATGAGGTCATTGCCCCGGACATCCGCCTGCTGACCGTGGTGTGGCCGGACCGCGACCACGCCCCCCACGCAGGCCAGTTCTTCACCCTGCGCTCCTGGGGCGCAGACGAGGCCCCCTTCCTGTCCCGTCCCATCAGCGTGCACCGCTGGAACCCGGACAGCAGCACCATCGAGTTTTTGTATCAGGTGGTGGGCGAGGGCACCGAAAAGCTGGCACAGCTCAAGCAGCGGGATACCTTCCAGCTCACCGGCCCCATGGGCAACGGCTTTGATGTGCCGGACATTGTGAGCAAGTACAAAAAGATCGCCGTGGTGGGCGGCGGCATCGGCACTGCGCCCATGTTCCAGCTCACCCGCGAGCTGGCCGCTGCCGGGGCAAAGCCGGATGTGTTCTTTGGCTTCCGCGACACCCCCTACTGCATGGAGGAGTACCGCAGCATCGCAAACCTCGTCAAGGTGTCCACCGACACCGGTGCGGTGGGCTTCCACGGCTTTGTCACCCAGCTGTACGACCCCGCCGATTACGACGTGGTGCTGGTGTGCGGCCCCACCGTGATGATGAAGAACGCCGCCCGCCTGTGTGCGGAAAAAGGCACCCCCTGCTTTGTGAGCATGGAAAAGAAGATGGCCTGCGGCATTGGTGCCTGCCTTGGCTGCACCTGCGAGACCAAGGGCGGCGAGGGCAAAAGCGTGTGCAAGAACGGCCCTGTATTTGACGCAACGGAGGTGTTCTTCTGATGGCAGACCTGAAAACCAACCTGCTGGGCTTTGTGATGAATAGCCCGGTCATCGGCGCATCCGGCACCGTGGGCTACGGTGTGGAGTACGAGGAACTGGCCGATTTTGCAAAGATCGGCGGCATCTCCGGCAAGGGCCTTACCCTGCACGGCCAGTACGGCAACAAGGGCGAGCGCCTGTGGGAGACCCCCTCCGGCCTCATCAACAGCATTGGCCTGCAGAACCCCGGCGTGCAGCACTTTATTGACGTGGAACTGCCCGAGATGCTGGAACTGAAGCAGAAGTACGGCACGGTGGCCATTGCAAACCTTGGCGGCCACAGCGAGGAAGAGTATGTGGAAGGCGCTGCGATGCTGAGCGAGAGCGCAGTGGACATCGTGGAGCTGAACATCTCCTGCCCCAACGTCAAGGTGGGCGGCATGGCCTACGGCGTGAAAGCCGAAGCTGCCGGTGAGGTGGTGCGCATGGTGCGCGCTGCCTGCAAAAAGCCCCTGATGGTCAAGCTGAGCCCGCAGGCCGAGAGCATCCCCGAGATGTGCAAGGCTGTGGAGGCCGCCGGTGCGGACGCCATCAGCCTGACCAACACCTTCCAGGCCTGCGCCATTGATCTGGAAAAGCGCCGCCCGGTGTTCAACAACATCTTTGCCGGTCTGTCCGGCCCGGCGGTGCGCCCCATCGCCCTGCGCATGGTTTGGCAGGCCGTGGGTGCGGTGAACATCCCGGTGGTGGGTCTGGGCGGCATTGCCACCGGCCGTGACGCACTGGAGTTCATCATGGCAGGTGCCACCGCAGTGCAGGTGGGTGCCGCAAACTTTGCAAACCCCCGCGCTATGGAGACCATTGCGGACGAGATGGCAGCATGGATGGACAAGAACGGCGTGAAAACGCTGGACGAGATCCGCGGCTGCGCCCGTCATGCAGAATAAAAACTGATATATCCATAAAATATCTACAATTATGCGCATAAAATAAAACTTAACGCATAAATTTGCAAATAGTGTAAAAGCGTGGTACAATACCACCCAAAGGAATATACACCACTGAAAAGAGAGGGAGAAGTACAATGAGTGAAGCACTTGAAATTCTGAAGAGCTGTGACGCATTTCTGGAGGGTCACTTCCTGCTGTCCTCCGGCCGGCACTCCGGCGCATACTGCCAGATGGCTTATCTGCAGCAGTACCCGGACCGCTGCGCCGAGGTGATGAAGGCTGTGGCTGATAAGGTCAAGGAGATGGACGTGGACGTCATCGTCGGCCCTGCCATGGGCGGCATCGTGTACGCCTACGAGCTGGCCCGCCAGACCGGCAAGCGCGCTATCTTTACCGAACGCGTGGACAACGTGATGTGCCTGAAGCGCTTTGCCATCCACCCGGGTGAAAAGTGCATCATCGCCGAGGACGTGGTGACCACCGGCATCTCCTCTCTGGAGACCAAGCGCGTCATCGAAGAGGCCGGCGGCATTTGCCTTGGCATCACCTGTGTGGTGGACCGCACCAAGCCTGAGGCTCCGTCTCCCATCCCCATTCTGGCCAGCGCCCTGAAGCTGGACCTGCCCAACTATACCCCGGAGGAGTGCCCCATCTGCAAGGAGGGCAAGCTGCCGCTGGTGCATCTGGGCAGCCGCAAGATGAAGCAGGAAGCAAAGCAGACCCTGTAAACTGAAAGCTTTTGTTGAAACGAGGAAAACTATGAACGCATATCTTCTTTTGGCAAACGGCATGGTCTTTGCCGGACAGTCCGTGGGCGCGCAGGGCGTGACCGTGGGCGAGGTGGTGTTCTCCACCGGCATGGTGGGCTTTCAGGAGACCCTGACCGACCCCAGCTATTACGGCCAGATCATCACCCAGACCTATCCCCTCATTGGCAACTACGGCATGAACCACGATGACATGGAGTCCGACCGCATCTGGGCCAAGGGCTACATCGTGCGCGAAGCCTGTACCACCCCCTCCAACTGGCGCTGTGAGGAGACGCTGGACAGCTTTTTGAAAAAGAACAATACCATCGGCATCGAGGGCATCGACACCCGCCACCTGACCCGCATCATCC
>ENA-ORNT01001007-ORNT01001007.1-human-gut-metagenome-genome-assembly--contig:-NODE-1007-length-19590-cov-8.538623_pt1 | contig 19590 bp, 18 predicted proteins | sample MGYA00242120_ERZ509032 | MGnify/ENA primary metagenome ERZ509032 (study PRJEB26280, sample SAMEA2338729) | human gut metagenome | biome: human gut; feature: human-associated habitat; material: faeces...
GGAGCAGTCTGGTAGCTCGTCGGGCTCATAACCCGAAGGTCGTTGGTTCAAATCCGGCCCCCGCAACCACCAAGCAGGTTGAATTTTTTAAATTCAACCTGTTTTTTTGTGTTCACATCAAAGTGGGAAGCGCCGCCGCTGTTGCACATTGTGCAGCGTGAACAGTGTAGAATATTATTATAACTTTTTATATTTGATCAGTGTGCAAAAAGAAACTGTCCTACGTTAAATGTTCACATCGTTCGGGTTGAACATTGTGGGTGCGGAATGCTGTGTTTCCAGGTCTGAATGCCCACATTGTTCAAAACTCTGTGGGTCATAGGCGCAGCCCGCTGCGGCTTGAACAGTGTAGCCCGCTGCGGGCAGCGCAGCCGAAGTCAGTATGTGTTTGTCATGCTTTTATCATACTGCTTTTGCTTTGGAAGAGTTAGAAGATCTTCAAGGTAAAAACGGTCATTTTTGCAATTTTGCGCGATTGCGTCTGCACTGCATCCAGAAGATATCGTGCTTGTTGCCCGGCAAAAAGAATAAAACTTTCCCATTTTATAATAAGAACGTTCTGGCAAAGACCGTCTTTTTCTGTTATACTCTAGCCAATGAATACAGCTGTAACAGGAGGATGTTATGGAAAAGAATGTACTGAACACCGATCTCACCGGCAAGGTGGCTGTCGTCACCGGCGCAAGCGGCACGCTGTGCTCCATTTTTGCCAAGGCGCTGGCCCGGGCGGGCGCAAAGGTGGCGCTGCTGGGCCGCAACATGGATAAGCTCAAGGAGCTTGCGGATGAGATCGAAGCCGAGGGCGGCACCGCCAAGGGCTACACCTGCAACGTGATGAACAAGGCCAACTGCCTGCAGGTAGCCGAGGATGTGCTGGCGGACTTTGGCCCCTGCGATATCCTTGTGAACGGTGCCGGCGGCAACAACGCCCGCGCCAATACGGACAAGGAATATTTTGAGATGGCCGATCTGGAAAGCGACACCGTCACCTTTTTTGATTTGGACGAGAGCGGCGTGGAGATGGTGTTCAACCTGAACTTCATCGGCACCCTGCTGCCCACGCAGGCCTTTGCACGGCAGATGGTAGGGCGCGAGGGCTGCAACATTCTGAACATTTCCAGCATGAATGCCTACCTGCCCCTGACCAAGATCCCTGCCTACTCCGGCTCCAAGGCTGCTGTGACCAACTTTACCCAGTGGCTGGCGGTGCACTTCAGCAAGGTGGGCATCCGGGTCAACGCCATCGCTCCGGGTTTCTTTGCCAGCGAGCAGAACGCAAAGCTGCTCTTCAACGAGGACGGCACCCCCACCGACCGCACCAAAAAGATCCTTGCCGCCACCCCCATGGGACACTTTGGCGACAGTGAAAAAGACCTTGTGGGCGCGCTGCTGTTCCTGCTGAACAACGACGCGGCAGGCTTTATCACGGGCATCTGCCTGCCGGTGGACGGCGGCTTCTCGGCCTATTCCGGCGTGTAATAAGCACTGCAAAATATACAAAAATCACCCCTGTCTCCCGGTGCAGCAGCCCGGCGGGACAGGGGTGGTTTTTTTAACGGGGTTGAACAAAAGGCTTCCCCAGCCCGGGGGAAGCCTTTATGCGGAAAAATGAATTTCTATGGGGTCACTTCTTCGGGTGCTTTTTGCGCCATGCAAGCGCCACGGCAACAGCAGCGCACGCCAGCACTGCCAGCGGCCAGACGGAGGCCAGCGCAACTACCAGCTGCTGCAAGCCATTCACAAAGTTGCCCCAGCCGGAGACAAGGGCCGTGCCGATGCGGGAGAAGAAGCCCTCGTCGGCGGGTGTGTAGGTCTGCACCTCGTTCAGGTCGATATACACGGTGCACTGCTGCACCTGATCGCTGTACCAGTCCAGCTGGCTCTGCCAACTCTCAATCTGGGACTGCACCTCGGTGAGGGAGTCCTCAATCTGCAGCAAGTCCGAAAGAGTTTCGGCTTGTTCCTGCAATTGCTGTAAGCGGGTGCGCTGTGCCTGCAGATTAGAAAGCCGCGCGGACACGTCCATATACTGGGTGGTCACGTCATCGGCCTGCTGGCTGCGGTAGGTCACATTACCGGCAGCGGCCACAGCATCCAGAAAGCTCTGGTAGTTGGCCTGCGGCACCCGGTAGGTCAGGCTTACGGAGCGGCTGGAACCGCTGCTGGAATATTCGCTGCTGGATTCCAGATAGCCGCCCGCCTCGGCGAGGGCGCTGTCCAGCGCACTGCGGGCTGTTTCGTAGTCCTTGCTTTCCAGTGTCAGGTTGGCGGTGTAGATGATCTTGGCACTGTCCACCGCAGGGGCAGCAGCCTCGGCGCTGCCGGTGCCGCTGTATTCCGTTTCCAGAGAGCGGTCGTCTGCCTCCAGACTGTAATTCACCGCCTCGGGGGTGCTGTCCAGCGCGGCGTGCTGGAGATCAAACCCGCCCGCTGCCACAGAAGCAGCGGAGCTGTCGGCAGAGCCTTCGGCTGCGTACAGGGTGGGCGCGCTGCTTTTTGCGCTGCCCATCCCGATGCCCAGATGCAGGGTGCTGTAACCCAGCACGCACACGGCCAGACAGGCAGCCAGCGTGCCCAGCTGCTTTACCGGGAAGTGGATGGGCTTTTTCTTCTTGGCTTCGGTGTTCAGGGGTGCTGCGGGTGCAGCGGTCTGCGGGGCAGGGGCAGCCATCATGGGTTCGGCCTTTTCCTCCGCAGTCAGGGTGTCGGTCATGGCCAGCAGTTTTGCCTTCAGATCGTCCGGGGCAGTCAGGTCATCGACCTCCATCTTATATTCATACCACCTCATCTTCGATCTCCTCCTTCAGCATCGTATGTAACTGTGCCCGTGCGCGCCGCAGCCAGCTTAGTACCGTGTTTGTGGGCACCGCCATCATCCGCCCGATCTCTGCCGCAGTGTATCCTTCGTAGTAGTGCAGATAGATGGCATTGCGGTAGTTTTCCGGCAGCGTGCGGATGGCATCCAGCACGCTGCCGTCCTCCGCAAGGACATCGGGGGCGGGCAGGTTCTCGTCCAGCTCGGTGTCCTTTTGGTGGGCGGCGCGGGTCAGGTCCCGGCAGCGGTTGATGGCCACCCGCAGCAGCCATGCTTTGAGATGCTCCTCACTCTCAAAGATGCCGTTGTAGTGCAGCAGTTTTTCAAACACATCCTGCACCACATCCTCAGCATCGGCTGTGCAGCGGCAATTATGCACCGCAGTGCGGTAGACGGTGTCGCTGTAACGCTGCACCGCCAAGGTAAATACTTCGTTTCTGGTCAGCTGTCCCATTGTATAAACTCTCCTTGGATGCCCGGAAGCGGGCTTCTCGATGGAATGTTTGTGGTTCTCACGGGGACGTTCACTTGATATACGGCTCAGCATCCCCGATTATTGCAGAACAAAACCCGGTTCCTTCCATTTTTTGTGTACCGGACGCACCGGACCGCAAGGCACGTCCACGTTCTCCGACAGAGGTTGGATATCCTGTCGGTTTACCGGTCAGTATACCACGGAATCGCAAAAAGGAAAAGAGGGGAGGGTGCTCCTTCTTTATTTATAGACCCTTTGCAGCAGCGCCAGCCGCTCGGAGAGAAAGGTCTCGGCCTTGGGGTGATGTAGCCAGCATTTGCCGTCGGTGCTGTGCACCAGCTTCTGCGCCAGTGCGGCGGGGGAAGTGTCGATGGCCATCACGTCCTGCATGGTCAATTGCAGGGTGAGCGCCGCCGGAACATCCGGCAGCGGCGGCAGTGGGTCCTCCCACACAAAGGGCGGCAGCAGCTGCACCGCCACGGTCAGGCGGGTACATTCCTCGGTCAGCAGCAGGGCGGCGGGGGCGCCGTCCGGTTGCACCTGCAAGCTGCTGTATAAAAGCTGCATCCGGGCAGGGGAGAGCAGCCGGGTCAGGCCCTCTGCCGGAGCAGCCGCAAGCTGTAAATACCCGGCGGCCTCCTCCCGGTAGATGCGCCGGGCAGGGGCTTGCAGCCCTGCGTAGAGGGCGGGCAGCATAAAGCTGCCGCTTTTTTCCAGCGCCTGCTGCGCCAGCAGATAGAACTCGGTCAGCGGGTACGCCGCGTCCGGCTGCGGCATCCCGAAATCTGGCCGTGATACATGACCTCCACCCATGGGAACCTCCTTGACAAAACACGATGGTGCGATTATACTATAAACAGAAGGGGCGCTGACTGCAAAGGTCAGCTTTCCATCCCGCATTAGTCAAAAAGATTGACCGCTAGTTTGGTAGACTGGGGCGGTCAATCTTTTTTGTTGTCATCGTTTTTCTTCTGCGAAGCTTTATCCATGACCTCAAAGGTCAGGCGAATTACCTCAATGATCAATCCCAACAGCGTAAGAATGACCATCAGCAGGTTCAGCATCTCCGACAGATCCATCTGACATCCCTCCCTTCGCCTTCAGGGCTTGGGGAGGCTTGGCTCAAAAAAGTTCTCCTCCCACAAGCCGCTGGTTCGTTCCATGTACAGGAAGAAGCAGTGCTGCGGGATGGGAAAGCATGACCACCGATTATGCAATCAGCGCCGTATTCTTAGAATATCATATTTTTCGGCGGATTACAATATATCTATTGATTGTAAACCCTTTGCAAACTTTTCCGTTGACCTGCGGCGCATCGGTGCGGTATACTCGGGCACGGATGCCTTACAAAACGAAAAAACAGAGGGGAAACTGACCATGAAAGACAAAAAACTGACTACCTATCAGATGGCTGTCACCGCGGTGATGGCTGCCGTGCTGTGCGTGCTGGGCCCGCTGACCGTGCCCATCGGAGCCGTGCCCATCTCGCTGGCAAACTTTGTCATCTGCCTGACCGCATGGCTGCTGGGGCCGAAGTTCGGTACCCTGAGCGTGGTTATCTATCTGGTGCTGGGCGCCATCGGTATTCCGGTGTTCTCCGGCTACGGTGCCGGCCTTGCCAAGCTGGCAGGCCCTACCGGCGGCTATCTGGTGGGCTATCTGCTGCTGGCCTTCATCGGCGGGATGTTCATTGAAAAGAGCAAGGGCAACCCGGTGGTCTCCGCTGTGGGTCTGGTGCTGGGCGATGCCGCCTGCTATGTGCTGGGCACGGCATGGTTCGTGTTCCAGATGCAGTGCGAGCTGGGCTACGCGCTGACCGTCTGCGTCTACCCCTTTATTGCGCTGGATCTTGCAAAGATCGTGGTGTCCTGCATCGTGGGTGCGCTGCTGCGTAAGCGCCTGACGCAGGCAGGCGTGCTGAAACTGCAGAATGCAGTTTCGGAATGATTGCTAAGCGGAAAATTATTTTCAGATAGAATAAGCCCGGAGGGTCTGCGAACCTTCCGGGCTTATCTCGTTATTCCTGATATCCCAAGGTGGCTGCCATGACCGCCTTGATGGTGTGCATCCGGTTCTCGGCCTCGTCAAACACGATGCTCTGGGGGCCTTCAAATACCTCGTCGGTCACCTCCATGGCGTCGCGGCCAAAGCGTTCGCCCATCTCCTTGCCCACGGTGGTCTTGTGGTCGTGGTAGGCGGGCAGGCAATGCATAAATACTGCATCCGGGCCTGCAATATTCATCAGATCCTGATTGATCTGGTAGGGGGCAAGATCATGGATGCGCTCTGCCCACACCTCAACCGGCTCGCCCATGGACACCCACACATCGGTGTACAGCACATCCGCGCCCTTTGCTGCCTTGACGGGATCCTCCTCAAAGGAGAGGGTCGCCCCGGTCTGGGCGGCAATGGCCTGACACTGCTCCACCAGTGCGGGATCCGGCTGGTACTTTTTGGGGGCGCAGGCGGTAAAGTGCAAGCCCATCTTGGCGCAGCCTACCATCAGGCTGTTGCCCATGTTGTAGCGGGCGTCACCAAAGTAAACAAAGTGGATGCCCTTCAGGTGACCGAAATGCTCCTGAATAGTAAGGAAATCGGCCAGGATCTGGGTGGGGTGGAACTCGTTGGTCAGGCCGTTCCACACCGGAACACCAGCGTAGTGCGCCAGCTCTTCCACGATCTGCTGGCCGTAGCCGCGATACTCGATGCCGTCAAACATCCGACCCAGCACCCGGGCGGTATCGGCGATGGATTCCTTTTTGCCGATCTGGCTGCCGGAGGGGTCCAGATAGGTCACTTCCATGCCCAGATCGTGGGCGGCCACCTCAAAGCTGCAGCGGGTGCGGGTGGAGGTCTTTTCAAAGATCAGGGCAATGTTTTTGCCCCGCAGCTGGTCGTGACGGATACCGGCCTTCTTTTTTGCTTTCAGGTCAGCGGCCAGCTCCAGCAGCTGCCCGATCTCGGCAGGGGTGTAGTCCAATAGCTTCAAAAAGCTGCGATTTTTCAGTTCCATTGTATATTTCCCTCTCTATGCAAACGCTCTTGAATATTTATTCAAGCTATGATTCTATTATAGTACGTTGCATCGGGAAGGTCAAGAGGGAGCTTACAGCTCCAGCTCTATCCGGCGTCCGGTGGGCTTATAGGGGGTCAGCCGGACACCGGCGTGCTCGAACATGAACCGCGCCGCAATGCTGGAATCGCTGTCGTGGTACTTGTCGCCGTAGTACACCACCTCGGCAATGCCGGACTGGATGATGGCCTTGGTGCACTCGTTGCAGGGAAACAGAGTCACATACACCCGGGCACCCTTCAGGTTGTTGTGGGCGCTGTTGAGGATGGCGTTCAGCTCGGCGTGGCAGACATACATATACTTGGTCTGCAGGGGGGCACCCTCCCGCTCCCAGGGCATCTCGTCATCGCTGCAGCCCATGGGCATCCCGTTGTAGCCTAGAGAAAGGATCTTGTTTTCCGGGCTTACGATGCACGCACCCACCTGACTGTTGGGGTCCTTGGAGCGCATGGCGGTAAGCAGCGCAATGCCCATAAAATATTCGTCCCAGTTGATATAATCCTCGCGCTTCATCGCGTAAAACCTCCTGCCTCTTCCGGCGGGTCTGCGACTTGACAAACCCGGAAAAATAGACTATAATACGAATAGAAAGAGCGCTGACTGCAATGGTCAGCTCCTCATCCGGCTAATCAGTCGTAAAGAATGACCGCTTGCTTTCTGAGGGCATGAGCGGTCATTTCTTTTTGCCGTTGGAAATCGTCCATGTGATCTCGAAGGTAATGTAGATTGCTCCGCCAAGCAGCGTGAGCAACAGCACGACCTGTTCAAACGTCATGAGGCATCCCCCCTTTCCGCTTTCGCGTCAGGGGAAGCAAAAAATTTTTCGTCCCCCTCTGGCGCGCAGCCGGAAGGAGCTAGACCACCGATTATGCAATCAACGCCCTTACCGCCGAAGCGGCACTTACAGCATACCACAAAAACCGCATATTTGCAACGAAAACTCCCGGCTCCGCGCCTGTACGCGCTGCCGGGAGTTCTGCTTTTTCTACCCACCCGTTTTGCACCCGAATGTCAACTTGCACAAAACAGTGCCCGGAAGTTTGGCAGGCGTTTTTGCCAAATTTTGAAACGATATATTTAAAAATCGTTTCGAGTGTGGTATTATCTTTGTAAAATATGCCACAAAAACGGAGAGAACGCTCCGTGCGGCGGAAATGAGGGAAAAACCGATATGAAATACGCAAGCAACAACATCCGCAATATTCTGATTGCCGGCCATGCCGGCAGCGGCAAGACCACGCTGACCGAAGCACTGGTCTATTTTTCGGGCGCTGCCGAGCGTATGGGCCGGGTCGAGGACGGCACCACGATTTCGGACTTTGATCCCGAGGAAGCAAAGCGCAAGGCCAGCCTGTCGGCTTCCGTTGTGCCGGTGGAGTACGAGGGCATCAAGTACAACCTGATCGATGCACCGGGTCTGTTCGACTTTGAAGCAGGCGAGTACGAGGGCATCCGCGCCGCCGAGAGCGTGCTGGTGTGCGTGTCCGGCCGCAGCGGCGTTACTGTGGGCGCAGAGAAGGCGTTCCAGCTGGCCCGCAAGAACGGCAAGGCCACCATGGTGTTCGTGTCCAAGTGCGATCTGGAAAACGCCAACTATTTCAAGATCCTTGAGGATATGAAGATCCGCTTCGGCTCCACCATCTGCCCCTGTGTCGTGCCTGCAAAGCTGGATGACGGCACCCCTGTGTACATCAACCTGTTCAGCCAGAAGGCCTTTAAGTACGAGGGCGGCAAGCAGATTCAGGTGGACCTGCCGGACATCGGCCACCGCTTCCAGGGCCTGATCGAGGCCATGAGCGAGGCCATTGCGGAAACCGACGATGAGCTGATGGAAAAGTTTTTCGGCGGCGAACCCTTTACCACCGAGGAGATCGTGGAGGGTATGCGCAAGGGCGTTAAGGACGGCCTGATCACCCCCGTGTTCTGCGGCAGCGCCGTGAATATGCAGGCACTGGATATGCTGCTGTTCAATATGCACAAGCTGCTGCCCAGCCCGGAGCACGAGGCCAGCACGCTGGCCGAGGATGCCAACGGCGAGCCGGTGGAGCTGCACTGCACCGAGGACGAGCCCACTGCCGCCTACGTCTTTAAGACCGTGGCCGACCCGTTCGTGGGCAAGCTGAGCTATCTGCGCGTTATCAGCGGCAAGGTGACCGCAGGCGAACCGCTGACCAACGCCCGCACCGGCGAGGTGGAAAAGATCACTAAGCCCCTGACCGTCCTTGGCAAGAAGCAGATCGAGAACGACGGCATCGGTGCCGGTGATATCGGCGCTGTGGCAAAGCTGGTGAGCGCAAAGACCGGCGATACCCTGTGCGATGCAGACCGTGTTGTCAAGCTGCCCGCACCTGTGTTCCCCAAGCCCAGCCTGTTTATGGCTGTTACCGTGGCCAAGAAGGGCGACGAGGGTAAGATCTCCAGCGCACTGGCACGCCTGATGGAAGAAGATCCCACCCTGTGCTACATCAATAACGCCGAGACCCATCAGCAGGTCATCGGCGGCTTGGGCGAGCAGCATCTGGACGTGGTCAAGGCCAAGCTGAAGAACAAGTTCGGCGTGGAGATCGGTCTGGAAGCTCCCCGCATCGCCTACCGCGAGTCTATCCGCAAGGCCTGCCAGAAGCAAGGACGCCATAAGAAGCAGACCGGCGGTCATGGCCAGTTCGGTGACGTTATCATCAACTTCGAGCCCTGCGACAGCGAGCAGGTGGTGTTCGAGGAAAAGGTGTTCGGCGGCAGCGTGCCCAAGAACTTCTTCCCCGCCGTGGAAAAGGGCGTGCGTCTGGCTGCCGAAAAGGGCGTGCTGGCCGGTTACCCCGTGGTCGGCCTGAAGGCCACCCTGCTGGATGGCAGCTACCACCCGGTGGATAGCTCTGAAATGGCCTTTATCATGGCTGCAAAGTTGGCCTATAAAGCCGCTATGCCGGAGGCCGGCCCCGTCATTCTGGAGCCTATCCACACCCTGAAGGCCCATGTGCCCAACGACAACACCGGCGATATCATGGGTGATGTGACCAAGCGCCGTGGCCGTGTGCTGGGCATGGAGCCGGACGAGGACGGCTTGCAGACCATCATCGCCGAGGTGCCGCTGGCAGAGCTTGCAAACTTTACCACCTTTATCCGGCAGACCACGCAGGGCCGCGGCTGGTTCACCACCGAGTTTGCCCGCTACGAGACCCTGCCCGAGATGCTGGTGCCTGCCGTTGTGGAGCAGGCCAAGAAGCTGGGCAATCTGGACGAGGCCGCAGACGACTGAGCCCTGAACCCCTGATTTGACATTTCCCCGAGCCCCCGCCGACACTTTTTTCCCTCTGTCGGCGGGGGCTTTTTTGCGTAAAAATGGAACACCGGAGCGTCCGCAGATGCTCCGGTGTTCCGAAATCATAAAAAGTTTTCTGCTGAAAAATGCTCTGGCGTTATACGCCGGAGGCACCGTAGTTTGCCAGCACGCGGGCAGAGGGGTCGTTGACGTTGCAGCCCGGCCATGCTTTGTTGGGCATCCAGAAGCCCACGATGGTGCGGCCCTGGTCGTGGTAGTACTTCTCAAAAATTTCGCGGTAGAACAGGCTCTCCTTGGTAAAAGGCATGCAGTGTGCCGAGTAGTTTGCCCGGCGCATCTGGAACTCCTCGTCGGTGTACAGGCTCTCGGCGTACTCCTTGATGTCGTCCACCATGCTGTGGCCCACGGCGTCCGAGAAGGCGGCCTTTTCGCGCCACAGGATCTCCGGCGGCAGCCAGTCGCCCTCAAAGGCCTTGCGCAGCAGGTACTTGCCCTTGCCGTAGCGGTTCAGCTTCTTTTCCGGGTCGATGGCCATGACGTAGCGCACAAAATCCAGGTCGCCAAAGGGCACACGGGCTTCGATGCTGTTGGAGGAGATGCAGCGGTCTGCCCGCAGCACATCGTACATGTACAGCTCCCGGATGCGCTTCTGGCTCTCCTGCTGGAAAGCATCGGCGGTGGGGGCGTAGTCGGTGTATTTGTAGCCGAACAGCTCGTCCGAGATCTCGCCGGTCAGCAGCACACGCACATCGGTCTGCTCGTGGATGGCCTTGCACAGCAGGTACATGCCCATGCTGGCGCGGATGGTGGTGATATCCCATGTGCCCAGCAGCCGGATGACCTCTTCCAAGCTGCTGAGCACCATCTCGCGGTTGATGATGATCTCGTGGTGCTCGCTGCCAAGATAGTCCGCAGTCTGCCGGGCGTATTTCAGGTCGATGGCATCGGTGTCCATGCCGATGGCAAAGGTGCGGATGGGTTTGCCCAGCTTTTTGGCGGCAATGGAGCACACCAAGGAAGAGTCCAACCCGCCGGAAAGCAGGAAGCCCACGGGTGCATCGGCGTCCAGCCGCTTTTCCACACCGGCGATCAGCTTCTCGCGGATGTTCTGCAGGATGGTGGGCATATCGTCCTGCATGGGGGCGGGCACATCGGCAATGTCCTCGTAGCGCACAAAGCGGCCGTCGCAGTAGTAGCTGCCAATGGGGAAGGGACGGATATCATCGCACCAGCCGATGAGGTTGCGCATCTCGGAGGAGAAGGCGATCTTGTGGCTGGACTTGGAGTAGCCGTAGAATAGCGGACGGATGCCGATGGGGTCGCGGGCGGCGATGAGCCGATCCTTGCGGGAATCGTACAGGATCAGCGCAAACTCCGCGTCCATGTGGCGGAACATATCCAGCCCGTACTCGTAGTACAGCGGCAGCAAGATTTCGCAGTCGCAGTCAGAGCAGAACTTGTAGCCACGGCGCTTTAAGATCTCTTTTTCGAACCGGAAGCCGTACAGCTCGCCGTTGCACACCACGCAGTCAGCGCCCCGGTAAAAGGGCTGCATCCCTTCCGGGGTCAGTCCCATGATGGCAAGCCGCCCAAAGCCCATCAGGCCGTAGGGACCCTCCACCACCCGCTGGTCGTCCGGCCCGCGGTCCACGGTGCGCAGCAGATACTCCTTGAATTTTTCGGCACTCAGGTCGTGCCCCGTATAACCCATAACACAACACATACTTCTTACCCCTCTTAAAATAAAAAAATACGGCAGCACATTCATCCCATAGTCCTAGGACGAATATGCTGCCGTATCCGTGGTGCCACCTAAATTACCGGCATACGCAATACGCCGGTCACTCTTGTGCGCTCTCCCCGTTGAAAGCACTGCCGCGATAACGAGCGGCGCACGTCTGCCCCTACTGCTGCACACGCAGGTTCAGGGAGCGGCTCACGGGTGTTCTTCGGGCTTCGTTTTCTGCGCGGCTTCCACCGTCCCGCACTCTCTGTAAGAAAAACCTGAGGCCTTACTTTTCCCGGTCAACGCTTTTATTGTCTGCATTGTATCACGGGTTTTTGTCCGTGTCAACACAGCAGGCGCATTTTTTTGCAGGCTGTTCTTCCGTTGCGGACGGTGCCGCGTTCTGCGCGCAATGACGGCACAGCCCGTACAGCACACTGCCCTCGCATTGCAGGGTAAAGCCGTGCTCCGCCATCAGGTGGGCGCGCACCTCATCCATAAAATGGCAGTCCAAGTGATAGATGCGCCCGCACTGCACGCACTTGAGGTGCAGGTGCTCCCGGCAATGGCGCCCCTCGTCCACATACTGGAACACCGCCCGCTCGCCTTTATCGGCTACATATTTCATAATGCGCTGCTCGCCGGCAAGCTTGTCCAGATAACGGTATACAGTGGTGGGGTTGGGGCTTGCGCCCTGCGCTTCCAGATGCTCCAGAATGTTGGAGGCGCTTACCGCGTGCTGGCAGTTGTTGATGAGGTAATCTAAGATGAGTTGCCGGGTGCGGGTGTTGTAGCCATCGCTTCGTGCCATGAGAGTTTCGGTCCTTTCCGGTGTAGATGTGTTGTTTTTTATCCCTATTGTAGCACAGTTTGCGCTTGGATGCAAAAGAAGCGGGCGGAAAGTTGGTCTGTTTGGCGACAAGCACAAAAAAACATTGTAAAAAGTAGCAAAATCGGGGCGTAATCTTTGTATAAAACGGAAAACAAGCCAAAGTTAAGCAAAAAGTCTTGTAAAAAATGCCCTGATGTGAAATAATGTATTAGATAAAGTGGTTGGATTGCAGCCGGGATACAAGCTGGCTGAACATGAAGAGGAAACCGGCAGCGGTGAGTTTGCGCTGCCGGTTCGGACGTTTTAGAACGTTTTTGGAGAAGAAGACAAAGAAGAATAGGAGAGTGTGCTTATGAAAGAGCAGGAAGCACAGGCAAAGCTCAGCCTGAAGCTGCAGGCGTACCAGTACCTCAAGACCAAGATTTTGAACTGCGAGTACCGCCCCAACGAGTTTCTGAACGAGCAGAAACTCTGCGCCGAGATGGGCAACATCAGCCGCACCCCCATGCGGGATGCGCTGGGGCGTCTGGAGCAGGAGGGGCTGATCACCATTCTGCCCAAAAAGGGTCTGATGGTCTCCGGCATCACCGAAGAGGACGTGCACAGCATGTTTGAGATGCGTCTGCTGGTGGAGCCCTACGCCCTGCGTACTTACGGCAATGCCATCCCCCGGGAGCAGCTGGAGGCCTACGCCGAGCTGATGCACCACAGCGAGCGCATCGAGGACTTCTGCAAGTCGGACGACGACTTCCACGAGCTGCTGATGAGCACCCTGCCCAACAAGTATCTGCGCTCTGCCTACGACCGCATCACCGGCCTGAACACCCGTTTCCGCATCATGACCGGCAAGGTGAGCATGATCAATCAGGAGCAGACCTGTGAGGAGCACCTGCAGATCCTGGATGCCGCCCTGTCCGAGGACTGGGACGGCGCAGCCATGGCGCTGCAGCACCATCTGGAACTGGCCCGCGATAAGGCCGAGGGCGTCATCAAGGTCATCCGCCTGTGGTAAAAGAATAAAAGTGAAAAGGCCTGCTGCACCGCACGGTGCAGCAGGCCTTTTGCTTTTTGGCGGAATTGTTATCTATAATACACGAACAGCCAAGTCTGCGGGCTTGGCTGTTCGACTTTTCACAAGAGGAGAAAAACGGCAGGCTTATTTCTCCACCTTGCTCAGCAGGATGCGGTCATTATCCAGATTTTTGCCCGCATTCTCGCGGAACTTTTCCAGCAGATCGTCCACGGTCATCTTGCTGCGCGCTGCACCCTTTACGTCAAACACGATGCGCCCGGCGTCCATCATCAGGGTGCGGTTGCCCAGTTCCAGTGCCTGATGCATATTGTGGGTCACCATCAGGCAGGTGATCTTTTTCTCGGCCACGATGCTCTTGGTCAGCGCCAGCACCTTTTCGGCGGTGGCGGGGTCCAGCGCGGCGGTGTGCTCGTCCAGCAGCAGCAGCTTCGGGTTCGTGGCCAGGGCGCGAGCAATCTCCAGCTTGCGCTGTTTGCCGTAGGGCAGCTGACTGGCCTTGTAGTTGGCCTCTTTATCCAGGTCAAAGATTTTGAGCAGCTTCATGGCCTCGCGGTTCATCTCGTGCTCTTTCTCTTTGAAAGCGGGCAGACGCAGGATGCCGGTCCACATACCGTACTTGATCTGGTTGTGCAAACCGACCTTGACGTTGTCAATTACCGACATTTCGTTGAACAGGCGGATATTCTGGAAGGTACGGGCGATGCCGGATTTGCTGATAAGCTCAGGGTTCTGGCCCGTGATATCCTTGCCGTCCAGAACGATGTTGCCCTCGGTTGGCTTGTAGACGCCGGTTAGCATATTGAAAACCGTCGTCTTGCCCGCGCCGTTGGGGCCGATGAGACCATACAGGTGGCCTTTTTCAATCGAAAGGTCCAGCTGCGCAACGGCCTGCAGGCCGCCGAACGCAATGCCTAAGTTACTGACTTCCAACAGTGCCATTTACGCCACCCCCTTTTTCTCTTTTGCGTCCTTCTTGTCCGCGCCTTCCTTGCGGAAGCGGGCGGTCAGCCGCTTGCGCAAGGCGATCATTTCAGGACTCTGGTTGAAGATCATGACCACGATCAGCACGATGGCATAAATCAGCATACGGTAGTCGTTCATGCTGCGCAGCAGCTCGGGCAGGACGGTCAGCACGGCGGCCGCAATGACCGAGCCGCGCAGGTTGCCGATGCCGCCCAGAACGACGAACACGAGAATCAGGATGGAGGTGTTGTAGTCGAACTTTTTCGCGACCAGAGAGGAATAGTTCAGCGCGTAGAGTACACCAGCGATGCCTGCAAAGACAGCGGAGGTGACGAACGCCATGAGCTTGTACTTCGTGATGGGGATGCCCACCGAGCGGGCGGCGATCTCGTTATCGCGGATGGCCTTGATGGCGCGGCCCGCGCGGGAGTTGACAAGGTTCAGAATGACCAGCAGCGTGATGATGACCAGCACGATGCCGACGGCGAAGGTGGAGGCCTTCTTGATGCCGGTGATGCCCATAGCACCGTTGATAAGCACCTTGCCGTCCACCTCCATGTTCAGCGAGGCGGTGTCCTTCAGCGAGAAGTGCAGACCGTGGGAATCCAGGCCCAGATAGCAGGCGTTCATGACGTTCTTTACGATCTCACCGAAAGCCAGCGTGACGATGGCCAGGTAGTCGCCGGACAGACGCAGGACCGGGATGCCGACCAACACGCCGAACAGGCCCGCCACAACGCCGCCGACTACGAAGGCCACCAGCATGGCGAGGGGCTGCGGGGCGTTTTCAGACAGCAGCACATAGGCCAGCGTGCCGGAGAACGCGCCGACGCTCATGAAGCCGGCGTGGCCCAAGCTCAATTCGCCCAGGATGCCGACGGTCAGGTTCAGCGAAACGGCCAGGATAACGTAAGCGCAGATGGGCACCAGCTGACCGGAGAAGGAATTGGTCAGTGCGCCGACTGCACCCAGAATCTGAATGAGCACGTAGAAGCCGACGACGATCCCCAGCGTAATGAGGTTGCTCTTGGTGGACTTTTTCATATTTTTCAACATAGCAGCCACCTCAAACCTTCACATTGACTTTTTTGCCCAGCAGGCCAGTGGGTTTAACAATGAGCACCACGACCAGGACAAGGAACACGATTGCGTCGGACAGCTGGGTGGATATGTAGGCCTTGCTCAGGTTCTCGATGATGCCCAGCAGGATGCCGCCCAGGAACGCGCCCGGGATGGAGCCGATGCCGCCGAAAACAGCGGCCACGAAGGCCTTGATACCGGGCATAGCGCCGGTGGTGGGCTGCAAGGTCGGGTAGGACGAGCAGAGCAACGCACCAGCCACCGCCGCCAGCGCAGAGCCGATGGCGAAGGTCAGCGAAATGGTGGCGTTGACGTTGACGCCCATCAGCTGGGCAGCGCCGCGATCCTCGGACACAGCCTGCATGGCGTGGCCGGCGGACGTGTGGTTGACGAACCAGATCAGCGCCACCATGATGATGACGCAGGCGATGATGGTGACGACCGTCTCAGCGGAGATGGTCAGCTGACCGTCAAACAGGGAGATAGGCTTCATGCCGGAGACAACGGAGGTGAAGCTCTTGGGGTTGGAGGACCAGGCCAGCTGGGCCACCTGCTGTAAAAGGTAGCTGACGCCGATGGCCGTGATCAGGACAGCTAGGGACGGTGCTTCACGCAGCGGGCGGTAAGCGACGCGCTCGATCGTGACGCCGAGCACCGTGCAGACGACCATCGAAAGGACGATGGCTAGCACCGGGTTCATGCCCGCAGAGCCGAAAGCAAAGAAGACGACATAGCTGCCGATCATGATGACATCGCCGTGGGCGAAGTTCAACATCTTGGCAATGCCGTAGACCATGGTATACCCCAGGGCGATCAATGCGTAAACACTGCCCAGGCTGATGCCATTGATCAGGTAGGATAAAAACTGCATTGCGTAATACACCTCACTCTATCTTTTCCCCTGCTGGTCGATACGCCGCAGACAAGCAGGAAAATATAAAATTATCGTAGCACAAATCTGCGGCTAAAACAATGGGTTTGCCTGTATTTCCGACAAAAACAAGTGTTTTTGTCGGAAATCGTGCAGTGCAAACGAAAAAGGGCTGCCGAACCCTATGTCCGGCAGCCCCCATTGGCAACGGAAAAATCAGTTTACGTGCGCCGTGCCGGAATTACATGGCTGCGTAAGCGCCGTCCTTGATCACAACAGCCTTAGGAGCCTTGGAAACCGCACCGGAGGCATCCCAGGTCATGCCATCGCCGGTCAGACCGTCAAAGGTCATGCTGGTGAACTGAGCCTTGAGAGCATCGCAGACGTCAGAGGCATCCATGTCGCCGTTGATGCCGCCGGCAACCGCAGCCTGATAGATGGCGTAGACGACATCGTAAGCATCGGCAGCGAACTGGTTCGGGGTGTCACCGTAGGCCTCCTTGTAAGCGGAGACAAAGGCCTGCGTCTTTTCATCCTGTGCGTCTGCAGCGAACGGGGTCAGGAGCATCAGACCCTCGGCCAGAGAGGTGTCAAAGCCCTCGATGGTCAGGATGCCGTCCATACCGTCGCAGCCAAAGAAGGTGGGCTCATAGCCGCTCTTGTTAGCAGCAATCAAAATCTGGGAAGCCTCCTGATAGTAGATGGGCAGGAACACCAGATCAGCGCCAGCCTGCTGGCACTTGGCAACCTGCGTGGACAGGTCAGACTTGTTGTCAGCGGTGAAGGCCTCTGCGGCAACGATCTCCAGCCCCTTGGCATCGGCCTCGGCCTTGAACTTCTCATAAATACCGGAAGAATAGGCATCGGAGGAGTCGTAAATGATGCCGACCTTGGTGCCGAGCTTGTTTTCTGCGATATAATCTGCGGAGGCAACGCCCTGGTTGGGGTCGGTAAAGCAGATCTGGAACACATTGTCGCCGCTCTCGATGACAGCGGGCGCAGAAGCGGAAGGCGTCATCATAAACAGGTTGTCATTGGCGGTCTCGGCGGCAACGGCAATGGACGGGGTGGTGGTGACAGGGCCGGCCAGAACCTGCAGGCCCCAGTCCTTCAGGGTGTTGTAGGCGTTGACGCTCTTCTCGGCGTCATGCTCATCGTCCTCGAACTTCCACTCAAAGACATCGCTGCCGTTGGCGGCGTTGATCTCCTTGACGGCCAGCTCCTCGGCGTTCTTAACGGCCTGGCCGTAAATGGCAGCACCACCGGTGACAGGGCCGATGCCGCCGATCTTGATGGGGGTGCCGGTGTAAGCGCCGGAGCCCTCGCCTGCTGCCTCGGTGGTAGCGGCGGTAGAAGCTGCCTCAGAGGCAGCCTCGGAAGAAGCTGTGTCGGTAGATGCGGTGGAACCGCAGGCGGCCAGGCTCAACACCATGGAAGCCGCCAGCACAGAGCTAACGAGTTTTTTCATTGTAATTCCCTCCTAAAAACACAAGCAGCACATTCGTAGGTCCGCACGACCCTGTGCTGTTTTGTTGAGTAAATTATAATCTTTTGTTCGCAAAAATGCAATAATACAAATCAACAGTGTTGCGGTGTGCATTTCCCCTATTTATGGGAAATTTCACAAAAATGTATTACAAAATATTATCAGGTTGTCATCTTGACATTTTGGCGCGACTTTTTTAGAGAAAACGCTTGCAAAATGTGGCAGAGTTTGTCATAATAGAAGATGATTTGATTGACTTTGTGAAAGGGGCATCATCGCAGATGAAACTTCTGGAGGAGCGCATTATGGAGCAGGGGCAGGTTCGTCCCGGCAATGTCCTGAAGGTGGATTGCTTTTTGAATCACCAGCTGGACGTAGACCTGCTGGACAAGATCGGTGAGGAGTTCTACCGCATCTTCAAGGACGACGGCATCAACAAGATTCTCACCATTGAGGCATCCGGCATTGCCATTGCCTGCATGACCGCGCGACATTTCGATGTGCCGGTCGTCTTTGCCAAGAAGGCCAAGAGCAAGAACATCGACGGCGACGTTTACACTTCCACCGTACATTCTTATACCTACGGCCGTGATTACGATATCACCCTCGCCAAGAAGTTCCTCTCCCCCGCTGACAAGGTGCTGATTCTGGACGACTTTCTTGCCAACGGCAAGGCCATGAAGGGCCTGCTGGATGTCTGCGCTCAAGCGGGTGCCACCGTGGGCGGCATCGGCATCTGCATTGAGAAGGGCTTCCAGCCGGGTGGTGCCGAGCTGCGCGCCGCCGGGTACAAACTGGCAAGTCTGGCGATCGTGGATACCATGAGCGACGATCAGCTGACCTTCCGTGAGCAGTAACTTGCTGCCTGTTCCTTTTTATAATTTTATAATGTATAAAAAATCCCCGGATCGCTGTAATCACGGTCCGGGGATTCTTTATGCTTTACCCATCCACCAGATCAGACGGCATGGACAGTGATGAAGCATTTTTTCGCTTTTCATGGAACTCACCAATCAAAAAGCCGCCCGCGCAAACGCGCAGACGGCTGAAGTTATACGATTGGATTAGCCCTTGATGGCAGCGGCGACTTCAGCAGCGAAGTCCTCGTTGCGCTTCTCCAGGCCCTCGCCCTTGGTGAAGTGGGTGAAGGAAGCGATCTTGATGTCGCCGCCCAGAGCCTTCGCGGTGTCGGCAACGTACTTCTTGACGTCCATGCCGCCGTCCTTGATGAAGGCCTGGTCGACCAGGCAGGCTTCCTTGTAGAACTTGCCCAGCTTGCCGATGGCCATCTTCTCTTTGATAGCATCGGGCTTGTTGGCAGTCTTGGGGTCGTTGGCCATCTGAGCCAGAACGATCTCCTTCTCCTTGGCCAGAACGTCCTCGGGCACGTCGGACTCGTTCAGGTAGCTGGGGTTAGCAGCAGCGACCTGCATGGCGATGTCCTTGCCGAAAGCAGCAAACTCAGCCTTGGCAGCAACGTCGTCGCTGGTCTCGAACTTGACGATGACACCGTGGGTGCCGCCGCCATGGACATAGGCAGCGCAGTGGCCCTCATAACGAGCAAAACGGCGAACCTTGATGTTCTCCTTGATGACGAGGATCAGAGCCTTCAGGGCATCGTCAACCGTGCCGTCGCCCATCTTGCAGGCCATCAGGGCCTCCACATCGGCGGGGTTCTCGTCAGCAACGACCTTGGCCAGGTTCTTGGTGAAGTCAACAAACTTGTCGTTCTTGGCGACGAAGTCGGTCTCGGCGTTGACCTCAACGACAACAGCGCAGTTGTCGAAAGCGACGGCGTACACCATGCCCTCGGCGGCGATACGGCCAGCCTTCTTGTTGGCAGCAGCCAAGCCCTGCTCACGCAGGATCTCGATAGCCTTCTCGAAGTCGCCGTCAGCCTGGGTCAGAGCCTTCTTGCACTCCATCATGCCGCAGTCGGTCTGCTTGCGCAGTTCC